>OIFD01000117.1_pt1 | contig 50013 bp, 44 predicted proteins | sample 1582021 | NCBI WGS metagenome assembly OIFD01 (sample SAMN07501059, study PRJEB24779) | human gut metagenome | isolation source: stool | host: human infant | place: USA: Pittsburgh, PA | reverse complement strand
CTTTGCCACCATTGATTGACTTTGGTTCCCATCCGTTAAAATATGATAATCTAACTTCACCTGTAATTACTTTTGTTTTATTTTGCATTATTAAATCCTCCGAATTCTTCTTTAACATTGTCAATTTTTACTTCTTCTCGTTTGTCTCTAATGCTTACTAAGGTTAACTTTCCTTTTGGTTTTTCTAATAATTCTGTAATATTTTCATCAAAGACTTTCTTACCTAGTAACTTAGTCATAGCTGTAATGCCAAGTAATTTCTCTTCAAAGGGGTTAAATCCCAGTTCTTTTACTTTTTTTACAACTTCATCTTCATCTCGGTATTTTCTATTAGACCTACCTTCAACAAGTTTTAGGTCCTTCCACCTATGACCCTTCATTGCTCTTTCTAAAGCGTAAGCCTTGATGTCTTTGACCCATTGTTCCATTTCATCTAGTTTTGGTAGAATCTCTTCAATTTCATCATCAGATAGTTCTGGTGGTAGAATAAATTCTTCTTGTGCTAGTTTTAGATTTTCTTCTGCTCTTTTCCTGCATTTATTCTTTGCTTTGCAGAAGATGCACCATTCTCCACAAGAAAATTCTCCCTCGCCTTTATAGGCTTTCTCAGCAATTTCTCGTATGGTTTCTCCCCACTCATAAAGTTCTATCTTCTTGATTTCACAAGTTGATATATTGCATCTTCTTGGTTGATAGATATGAAGAATTACTTCCTCAATATCATAAATTCCATCAAAGAGACTTAATGCGCCAAGTCCGTATAACATGAGTTGTGAATTATCTTTAGCATCTACTAAAACTCCCTGACCATACTTTAGATCTATTACATGAAGTTCTTTTCCGCCAACAACTACACAGTCAGCTGTACCAAAGGACTCCTTAACATAGTCTGATAGGTCAAGTCTTTCTTCCACAAAGACGGCTGGGCTTTTGTACCTACTTATTACTTCTGTCACAAATGAAGCATATCCCTCAGTTAGCTCATCCATTTCTTCATCATAAAAATCTAAATCCTCTGTCGGGTCTTTAGTATCTAAACCTAATAACTTCTTTAGTTTATATTCTGCTAAGGCATGAGCCGATGTGCCTTCAAGTGCATAAGGACTAACCTCATCTTCATATTTTTGAGAAAGCCTAACGCTTGGTGGACAGTGAATCCACCTATTAGAAGATGATGCTGATAGTATTGCGTGAGCGCCCATTACAACTTCTCCACATCTGCTACCAAGTCTTTATATTTACTTGGTTCAATCTCAGATAACTTTTTAGCTCCATACTTTTCTAAGAGTTCTCTTATCTTTGCTGTATGACCTAATCTTGATTTATCGGCTAGTATCTTTCTAACATCTTCAATCTCATAGGTCTTTTCTTCTTGTTTCATCTTTTCTTCTTTAGATAGTTCCTCATCACTTTCTAGTGCTGTTAGAAGGACACCTATACTAGATGCAAGATTCTCTGCATCTTCTTTGATTTCCATTAGTAGCTTTATTCTTGACACTTTTTTCTCCTTTCTCTGGTTGCATTAATTCCATAGCTATCTTCTTGGCAACAATTGAGATGGCTATTAAACTTTCTGCCATCTGTTCGTTTTTTACTAAGTCCACTTTGTTCCTCCTTTCATATTCCTTGGGACATTCATTAAATTTTTGAGTAAGATTTCTCCTCGCATACTCCTTAGGACATTTGCCTTCATTTTGAGTAAGACTTCTTCCCTCATATTCCTTAGGACATCTAGTAAGTTTTTGAGTAATTATTTTTTCCAAGGTCTCAATTTTTCTTGAATCTTTGGTAAATGCTTATTTTTGATGTTATTAACTGTTTTTTGGGATATTCCTACTACTTCTGCGACTTCTCTTTCTTTCATTTCGTAGAGAAAAAGTAGTTTTAGAACTTTTTTATCTCTTTCAGAAAAATCACTAATGACTTCTAAGAATGCTTCTTCTAGAAGTTTGTACGTTACTATGTCCTCAGTATTTTTAACGCTAGTTACTTCAAAGTCGTATTCCTCTTCAGCAGCATCAAGGGATAAGGGAAGACCATATTCTTTTGTTTCGACAAAGCCTGTTTCTAAACTACCTGCTTGGACATAGTTCCCATTTTTCTCAGCCACTGTTTTAATTCTGTCTTTATCTTGTAGTTCTTCTAAATTCTTGTAGGCTCTTTGGATTCTCTTTTTTTCTCTCCAGATTGGTTTCATATATTCTTTGTAGACTTCTTCACTAACTTCGATTTCTTTGCCATTTATTTCTAAATATCTTTTCTTTGCCATCTTTTGCCTCCTTGCAAAATCTCTAGATCCGCAAGAAGGCCATCCGTAAAAACAAAAAAAGACGGCAATAGAAAACCATGGTTTGGTTTTCCGACTGCCGTCTAGCGTTCTTGCGGATATCTTTTACTTATTTAAAATTTTAATTTCGCCTTTAACTACATAGGCTATGGTTGTACTTTTACCTCGTCTGATAGTTAGCTTTTTCTTGTCTTCACTAATATCACAGACTCTTTTTCCTTCTTTGTTTCTTATTTCTATAGGATCACCTCCTTAATATAAAAATAGCCAGATGAGTTTCCTTTTGAATACTCATCCGGCTATTTGATAGTTACATTTACTTCTTTGCTCGGTATGGTTTTTTCTTATTTTTGTTTGATATTTCCAGTGTTGAGATTTTCCCACAGTGTGGACATTTTGCTGCTATCTCTATTTTCTCTAAGGGAATTCTTGATACATCAAAAAATCTCTTTTTACAGACTGGACATGCCATTTGTTCCATAATACCCCCTTATCTTTCCTCGTTAGCTTCTTTGCTAATTTCTTTCTTAAAAAAATATAGCTAAGCTATATTTTAAAAACTAAATTCGTTATATAGTTCTTTTGTTAATTCAAAGTCATTAGGTGCATAGCCTAATACTTTTAATCGAACTAATGCTGCTGTTTTTGATACTTGGAATTGCTCTGATACTTTCATGACGAAATCAAATAGATAAGTTTCATCCTTAATATGCTTATCATAACCCAGATAGTATAAATACTTTCTAATCGCTTTTTTATTCATCAAAAGACAAGAAGCAAATGTATTCGCCTGCCATTCTATTGTATCCATAAATCCCCAGCGTTTATTTTTCTTCTTATTAACATCGCCAGTTCTACAAGCTAGTGACGCAGGCTTTTCTTCTTCATTAAAAAAAGTTAGTTGGTTTGGATCTCTATAGAATACACACGGATGAATTACACCATGGCCACATTCATGAGCTAGGGTAAATCTTCTAAATCCTTTATCTCTTGGATTATCCAATTGCTTATCTATTAGAATCGTATTGGCTCTATCTGTAAGATATTCTAGTTCCCATTGTCCAGTTTCAACATTTGGCATTAGGCTTTTCATTGTTCGTATTACTTGGTCATCATTAAAGACCATCATTCCTGCATAGCATCCGTTATGAGATAAGTAGGCGTACTCAACATTAAACCCTAAATCAAATTCTGCTAGTCCTTCAATATCTACTGCTTCAAAATTCTCTATTGCAGAAGGACAATATTTATTAAGAATATTCTCGGTCAGTGATTCAATTTGATCTAAAGTGATAAATGGAGCACCTGTACTTGATTTGTTGAAGTTATATTGATACATGCCTACCTCTCTTTTTCAATTTCTTCAATGAATTTTATCCACTCTTCTTCTTTAACATCTAAGTCTCTAGCCTTTCTCAAAGCTACGCTTAAGCCTTTAGTCTTTAAAATATACTCTGGCAAATCAGGTGCCACCGTATTTCTTTGCTTTCCAGCTAAATCCATCATAATGGATGATTCTTCTTCATCCAAGTTTAATATTTTAGCAATTTGGTTCAACCTCTCTAAGTCAAAAGAATCTCTTTTTCCTTTCTCTACATCGCTTAGATACGGTGAGGAAATATTAAGCCTGTCCGCCATATCCTTTAAGGTGATTCTTAAATCCTTTCTCTTCTGAGAGATAAAATCCCCAAAAGTCAGTTCGTGATTGTTCATGATTACCTCCTATTACTTTATTAGCTAATCTGCTAACTTGTTTATATTTTACAACTTATTAATTGATGTGTCAAGTCCTAATATCTATTCTGTTCACTCTCCCTATAAATATCTATCCTGTCTACACACCCCTACGATTTTTACTATTAATATGTTCCCACAAGGTGTTTTCCAAATAGAAAAATGGCTTTTAAGATTTCTTCTAAAATCCTAAAAGCCATTGATTTCAACAGTTTTATAGCTTGTTATTCTATTTTCTTGACATCAATACTACAGTCTCAACATGTCTTGACCTAGGAAATTGGTCGAAGGCTTGGTATTTTTTTATTTTGTAGCCGTTTTCTTTAAAAATTTCTAGGTCTCTTACTTGGGTTTTTGGGTTGCAGGATATGTAGACAAATTCTTCTGGGGATATGTCTATTATTTTTTTTATTGCTTTTGGGTGGATGCCTTCTCTTGGTGGGTCTATTACTACTATGTCGTATTTTCCTTTTACTAGGTCGATTTTTTCTAAAACATCTCCTGCTATGAAGTCTATATTTTCGATTTGGTTTTCTTTTGCATTGTCGAAGGCTTTTTCTACTGCTTCTTCTACTATTTCTATTCCCACTGCCTTATTTGCGGCTTTTGCAAATAATTGGGTTATGGTTCCTGTGCCTGAATATAAATCTAGGACGTTTTTGTTTTTATCTAGGCTTGATAATTCTATGGCTTTTTGGTAAATTTTTTCTGCTGTATATACATTTGGTTGGAAAAATGAAAATGGGGAAATTTGAAATTTCAAATCGTTCATTTTTTCTTCTATATATTTTTTCCCAAATAAAAGTTCGATTGAATCTACTTTTACTGCATCTGACAAACTATCGTTAATCACATGATAAATTGAAACAATTCTCCCCTTGGTTTTTGCATTTAATAGATTGTGAGCAAATAAATCTCTTCTCATTGGATCAAAAGATTTGTCTGAGCTTGTCACAAGTGTTACCATAATTTCTCCAGTGTGAAGTGCCTTTCTTACTATTAAATTACGCAAAAGTCCTGTGTGAGCTTTTTTGTGATAAAAACTTGTATTTTTTTCTCTAAAATATGTTTGTGCGTGTTTTCTTATTGTTTCAAAATCGCTATCAACTATATTGCAACCGTCTGTATCGACAATTTCATAAAATCTATTTTGTCTGTGAAGTCCCAAAACAAGTGGTCCGTCCTTGTAAGAATCTCCAAAAGTATATTCCATTTTGTTTCTATATTCATATATTTTTGGACTTCTAACAATGGATAAATCTGAAATTTCTATGTGAGCATTTTTCAAAAGTTTTTTTATCATATCATGCTTTAATAAAAGCTCAGTTTCATATCCCATTTTTTGGTAAGAACAACCACCACAAATTCCTGCATGAGGGCAAAATTCTTTTGCATTTTCTATTTTGGATTCTTCCAAAACTTCCATAAATTTTCCCTTTTTATTCTTGCCCCTATTTTTGGTTATTTTTACTCTTACTTTTTGTCCCAAAACTCCGCCCTTAAATTGGACAGTTTTTTCTTCGTCAATTTTTCCTATAGAAATATTTGGGTAAGACATATCTATTATTTCTACATCTTTTATTGGTTTTTCTCTCATTTATTCTCCTCTATTCCAAAATCTTTCAACCAAGATTTTTAATTCTTTTTTATTTTTTACTTCTATTATATTTGACCAATGTCTAGGATAAAGCCTTCTGTACTTATCCCACAAAAACCTATCATCAACCAAATAAATTATTCCCCTATCTTTTTCTCCTCTGATTAGCCTTCCAGCTGCTTGGAAAATTTTATTTAAGCCAGGATAGGTGTAGGAATAATCAAAACCGTTGTGGGAAATTTCGTCAAAATGATTTTTTATTAAATTTCTCTCATCGCTTACTCCTGGCATTCCAACAGAAATAACCATAGAACCAATTAACCTATCGCCTTTCAAATCAACTCCCTCAGAAAATATTCCACCCAAAACCAAAAATGCAGTCTTTTGGCTTTCGTAAGTGAAATTTTGCAAAAATTTGTGCCTTTCTACTGGGGACATTGACCTTTCTTGAACTAAAATTTCGTCATTATAATTTTCCTTGTAATATTCATAAACATCCGTTAGATATGAAAATGAAGGAAAAAATATAAAATAATTTCCTTTTTTTGCACTGATAAATTCATGTATAAGGTCGGCTATATCCATTAAATTATTATTCCTGTCCTTGTATCTCGTTGAAATCGGACTTGCCAAAAGAGCAAAATTTTTCTTGTCAAAGGGCAAATCCAAATGAACTTTCAAACTATCGGATGCTCCAAGCATTTTTCTATAAAAATCCATTGGAGAAAGAGTTGCAGAAAAAAATATGCTAGACCTTGCAAGTTTATACTTTTCTTTCAAAACTTTTGAAGGATCAATACACTTAATTTCATAAATTTTTTCCATGGAATTTTCATCATAGGTCAAGGTTTGATAAAATCCCTCCCTAAAATTATCGGAAATTTTTAGATGATGGTTTATTTCAAAAAACATATCTTCTATTTTATCATAATCTTCTCTTTTTTTATCTTTGATCAAAACTTTTTCCAATTTTTTTGATAAAGCAATGAGTTTTTTGTCAAAATCATCATTATTATCAGTCGAATAATAAAATAATTTTTTCCCATAATTTTTATACATTTTTTCAAATTCATCCAAAATTGAATCAATCGACTTGATGATTTTCAAATCCTTTTTTATGTCCATAGATTTTCTTAATTCCTTAAAATCAGAATCAACAAAATCGTGAGAAAACATCTTTCTTGACCTTTCCAAAAGATTGTGAGCCTCGTCAATTAAAAACAAATATTCATCAAGGCTATCATCAAAAAATCTTCTCAAATAAACATTTGGATCAAAAACATAATTATAATCGCAAATTATTATGTCGCAGTACAAGGAAATATCAAGCTCAAATTCAAGTGGACAAAGCCTGTGTTTTTCTGAATAAGAAGTGATAATATCATAATCCATTATGTCTTCATTTTCCAAAATATCTTTTAGTCCATCATTTACCCTATCAAAATGCCCTCTTGCAAAAGGACAAGCCTCAGGATTGCAAGAAATTTCATCATTTAAACAAATTTTCTCCTTGCTTGTAATTGAAACTGCCTTGATCGATAAATTTTTTTCTTTCAACAAATACAAGGATTTTAATGCTTCTTTTGCAGTTGTATTTTTGGAAGTTAAATAGAAAATTTTGTCACTCAAGCCTTCTCCCAAAGATTTTACAGCAGGAAAAATTGTAGAAATAGTCTTTCCAGTTCCAGTCGGAGCATCTACAAATAAATTTTTCTTATCAAGAATCGCCCTATAAACAGCAACAGCCATCTTCCTTTGCCCTTTTCTATAACCATCATAGGGAAAAGTCAAATTATTTGCACTGATATTTCTTTTTTCAAGGTTTTTGGATAAAATTTTTGAGAAATTAATATATTCTTTTAATAAATTTATGTAAAATTCATAAAGCTCATCAAGACTTTTTTCTTTTTCAAAAGTTTTAGTCTTGTAATCATCTAATGATACATAAGTTAGTCTTATAGTGATATTTTTCAAATCATTTTTTACACCATAAAAATACCCATAGCAAAAAGCTTGAGCCCAATGTAGTTTATTTGAATCATCCAATTTGTCGAGATTTCTTGTGGTGGATTTTATTTCATCAATAATAATTTTGCCATCTTTTTTCAAAAGACCATCAGCCCTACCCTCAACGTGAAATTCCATATCGTCGATTTTTGTGATATTTTTTAAATAGAATTCAGCTTGGTAGTTTTTATCATAAGATTTTTGAATTTTTTGATGGGCTTTGATTCCTTCGACCATCCTATTATTGTCCCTAAAAGAATTATCAATATCCCCACTTCTCATAACAAATTCTATAAGTTTTCTAACAGAAGTTTTTATATACATTAAATCACCTTAATTAATTATATCATTTTTCATTAAATATTTAGAATTTTGAAACTATCAGTAAAATAAAATTTATTAAAATTCACAAAAAAATATCCCTCTCAGGATATTTTCTTGAGAGAGATATTTTGCTTTTAATTTATTTATATAAATTATTTTCTTTTTGATTTGAAAAGTGCTACTGCTGATGCTGCAAGTGTTGCTACAACGCCTGTAAGTCCTGCTACACCTGTTTGAACGTTGTTAGCTTTGTTATTTACAACTTTTGATGGTTGTGTTTTTTTCTTATCTTCTGTTTTTGCTGGATTTTTTGCACCTGGTTTTGCTGGATCTTTTTCGCCTGGTTTTGCTGGATCTTTTGCACCTGGTTCTGCTGGATCTTTTGCACCTGGTTTTGATGGATCTTTTTCGCCTGATTCTGCTGGGTCTTTTTCGCCTGGTTTTTGTTCTTCTTCTTTGTAGAATAGTCTGAAGTAATATCTTCCATCTGCTCCTTGATTTACTTCATAGGCATTATTTATTGGATCATTTTCTAAAGCTTCTTTTGCTGCTGCTTCTGCTTCTTCTCTTGTTTCATATCCAATTTCTAGTCCTTTTTCAACTGGAGATAATTGGTAATAATATTTTCCATCTGCTCCTTGTGTTATTGTGTATGACTTATTTACTGGATCATTTTCTAATGCTTTTTCAGCTGCTATTCTAGCTTCTCTTTCTGTATCAAATCCATTTTTTGTTTCTTCTGGTTTTTCACCTGGTTTTTCTGGATCTTCTTCACCTGGTTTTTCTGCGTGAGCTTTCAAGATTTCATTTTTCAATGCTTCTACGCCTTCAATTGTTTTTGCTTTGTTGATTAAATTGAAATAGAAGTCACTTGTTATTCCAGCTGCTTTTAATTCTTCGATTGCGTCTTTTTTAGCATTGATTAGTAGCCATTCGTCTATTGTTACTTTTGGTTTCTTATCGTCTTCTGGTTTTTCTGGGTCTTTTTCGCCTGGCTTTTCTGGATCTTTTTCGCCTGGTTTTTCACCTTTTTCTTTTTCTTCTTGTAATTTTAGCCATTCATCAATTGTCAATCTTCTTGTTTTTGCGTTTTCTTTTTCATTCCAATCGTCAATTGTTGTTAGGTTTTCTTTTGCCCATTCGATTCCAGCTTCTTTTGCTTGTTCTACATCATAAACTGTTGTAGCTTCATTAACTCTTTTAACGTACTCATTTTTCTCGTTACCAAGTCCTGCTGCTTTAAGTTCAGCTAATGCTTTTGCTTTTGCATCTGCTAATGGTTTTTTTGCTGCATCTTCTTCTGCTTTTTATCTGCTTCTTCTTTATTGTATTGATCTATTGTTTTTAGACTTTTATTTTTTCTTAAATCTTCTTTTACTTTTTCAATATCATATAGGCTTGTAGCATCGTTTATAGCTTTATCATATAAACCTAATTGATAACCTTCTTTTTTTAGTTCAGCTTTAGCAGCTAATTTTGCTTTTCCTAAATCTGTTTTAGCTAGTTCTTCATCATTTTTCTTCTTTTCAGCTAAGATTTCTTTAGTTTTTTGTTCAATATTATAAACATTATTTGGATAAGCAAGAACATCTTTTTGTGCTTCGAATGGTACTCCTGCGTCATCTAATTGTTTTTTAGCTTTAGCTTGTGCTTCACTGATTTTTTGTGCATCTGTTTTTCCAGGTGCATCATTTGTTTTATCAGTCATAGTTGTTGTATTTGGTGTAGCTGTTTCTTCAGCTTTTGTTAAGTTAGGTGCAAGTACACCAACTGATAGTGCTAGGACTACAACTGAACCCATTACAAGTTTTTTATTATTTTTCATAATTCACTCCTTAATATTATTATTTGTATGTCACCATTATATATATATATATATAAAGTCAAGTAAAAATATTTAAAATATAAGAATTTTATTAAGAAATAAAATAATTAGATATTTTGAATTTAAAAATTTTAAAATTATTAAAAATTTGCAAAAAAATAAGCAAATAGATATCTATTTGCTTACTTATTTTATATTCCTCTGCTAGCTCCGCCGCCACCAGATGAGCCTCCTCCACCAGAGAAACCTCCTCCAGAAAATCCTCCAGAGCTTCCAGAAAATCCTCCAAAAGATCCTCCTGAAAATCCTCCGAAGCCACCGCCGAAGCCTCCATATCCTCCGTTTCTAAAGCCTCCTCGCCTTGCGAAAAATCTTGAGAATATCATAAAAATTATAAATATTATTATTAATGTTCTTAAATCTATTTCGTCGTCTTCATCTTCTCTTAGCCTATCAGCATATTCGTCATAATCGCCAGTCAATTCTACTTGGTATTCTTCTGCAATTTGTGAAACAATTGCATTGAATCCTTCTGTAATTCCTTTGGAAAAATCTCCATCTCTCATATAATCTAGCATATATTCATCGATTATTCTTCCAACTTTACCATCGTTTAATCTTCCCTCTATTCCATAGCCTGTGATAATAGAAATATCTTTTTTATCTTGGCCTTTTCTTTGGGAAATTAAAATCAAAACTCCATTATTTTTTTCTTTATCTCCAATTTTCCATTTATTTAAAAGATCTGTTCCAACTTGCATTGGCTGATCTTCTACATCTTTTAGGGAAACATAAATTACTTGAGCTCCTGTTTTTTGTTCAAGTTCTTTGTTTACTTTTGTAAGATGGTCTTTGGTTTCTTGGTTTATTAAATTGAGTTCGTCATAGTAATAAGTATTTGGCGATTGTGGCAAATCATCTGCAAAAGATTTTTGAGGTAGAAAAAGAAGAATAAAGGCAAATAAAATAGTTACTATTATATTCTTTCTTTTTCTCATAATCTACCTAGCTACCGAAATTCACTTTTGGGGCATCTTGGGCTGATGCGTCGGCTTCAAAATATTCTGCCTTATCAAATCCCATCATTTTTGCAAAAATACTTGTAGGAAATGATTTAACTTTTGTATTGTATGCTTTTACTTCTGCATTATAATTTTTTCTTTCTACTGAAATTCTATTTTCTGTTCCAGCAAGCTCATCCATTAGTTGAGTAAATTGCTTGTCAGCTTTTAAATCTGGATAAGCCTCAGCAACTACATTGATACTTCTTATAGCTTGGGACATTTGTTCATTTGCTTCAGCCAATTCTTTTGGGCCTTTTGCGTTTTGTATTCCTGATCTTGCATTTGTTACTTCTGTTAGGGTATCTTTTTCGTGTTTTGAATATCCTTTAACTGTGCTAACAAGATTTGGAATTAAATCTGCTCTTCTTTGAACAACATTTTGAACTTGTGCATAGGATTCGTCAAGTTGTTCTTTTTGTTTTACAAGTCCGTTATATGAAGGTATTAAAACAATTATAGCAAGAGCAATTATTGCAATTATTGCTATAACTATTCCACCTACTCCTTTTCTTTTTTTATTAAGTTCCATTTAATCCTCCTAAATTTTATTTCTATTCTAATTATACCCATCTAAAAGAATTACTTTTTCATTTTTTAAAGATTTTTGTAGGTCAATTGTTCTTTGATTTGATGAGCCTTTAAATTTTAATCTTAAATCTTTTAATTCTTCAATAAAAAGACCATCGACCAATACATCGCACATAGATAAAAGTTTTTTTGCATTTTCAATATTTACTAAAATTTCATACAAAAATCCCGAAAAAATCCAAATCGATTTGTCTGATTCTCCCCTAATTTTTTTTACAATTTTAATCAAATCTTCTGTCGATTCGAAAGGCTCTCCTCCCAAAATAGTAAGACCTTCTATCTCATCTTTTTTTAAATAGGAAATTATCTCTTGAGTTTGTTCATCTGTCCACAAATTTCCAAAATTTGGGTCCATATATTCTTTATTAAAACAATTTTTGCAATTTGCATGACAGCCTGTGACAAAAAAGGAGGTCCTAATCCCAGGCCCGTTTGCCACATCATATTTTCTAATTTGCCCGTATCTCATAAATCCTCCATAAAAAAAGTCTACTACCGTAGACTTTTTATTATATATGCAAAACTCTTGCCTTTATTTCTTTGGTTCTTCCTTCGTTCCAGAAATTTTCTCCCAAATATCCGCAAGTTCTTCTTACGACAGTTAGTTTTGCCCTGTCTTTATTGCCACATTGTGGACAATACCATTCGTTGTCATCATTTAAAAGCATTTCTCCATCATAACCGCATTCTGCACAATAATCTGATTTTGTATTAAATTCTGCGTATTGGATATGGTTATAAATATATTCAACGATTGTTCCAAGAGCTTTTAAATTGTTTGCCATATTTGGAATTTCTACATAGGAAATACATCCTCCTGATGATAGGTCTTGAAATTCTGATTCAAAATCAAATTTTTCAAAAGCTGATATATTTTCTCTTACATCAACATGGAAAGAATTTGTATAATAACCCTTGTCGGTTACATCTTTAATATCTCCAAATCTTTTTCTATCAATTGAGGCGAACCTATTTGTAAGATTTTCTGCTGGTGTTCCATAAACTGCAAATTGAAGTCCTGTTTCTTTTATCCATTCTCGTTTTTTTTCATTTAATAAATTCATTATTTTTAAAGCAAATTTTTTGCCTTCTTTGCTTGTATGACTTACACCTTTTACAAGTTTGCTTGCTTCATAAATTCCAATATATCCAATGGTAACTGTTGCGTAAGCATTTTTTAAAAGTGGTTCTATTCTTTGATGAGGTTTAAGTCTTGCTATTGCTCCGTGTTGGAAATGAATTGGAGATGAATCGCTTGTTACATTTTTTAGATGTTCATATCTTAAAATTCCAACTCTTTTTACAAGATCCATTCTCTTATTTAAAATTTCAAAGAATTTTTCTTCATCATTTTTTGCAAGAATTCCAATTTGTGGGAGATTGATTGTGCAAACTCCAATATTAAATCTGCCGTCAAATTTATAATTTCCATTTTCATCCTTGTATGGTGGCAAAAATGCCCTGCATCCCATTGGAGAAAATACATTTCCTTCGTAATTTTCTCTCATTTTTTTTGCAGAAATGTAATCCGGATACATTCTTTTTGCAGTACATTTTATGGATAATTCTGTTAAGTAATAATATTTGCTTTCTTTTTTTATATTATTTTCATCCAAAACATAGATTAATTTTGGGAAAGCTGGTGTAACATAAACTCCCGCTTCGTTTTTTATTCCTTGTAATCTTTGTTTTAAAATTTCTTCAATTATTCTTACAGTTTGGTCCAAGTATGGATCATTTTCGTCTGTATGCATAAACAAAGTTACAAAAGGTGCTTGGCCGTTTGATGTCATAAGAGTATTGATTTGGTATTGGATTGTTTGAATTCCAGATTCCAAATCTCTTTGAGTTAATTTTTTAGCCATTGCCTTTATCTCATCTTCATTTGATAAAATTTCTTTTGCTAACTTATAATTTTTATTGTAGGAAACTTCCAAATATTTTGAAAGACATGAAATATTTATTGATTGACCACCGTATTGGTTTGAGGCGATTTGGGCAATAATTTGAGTCATAACATTACAAGCTACTTGGAATGATTTGGGCGTTTCAATTGTCTTTCCATTTATAACTGTTCCATTATCTAACATATCTTTCATATTTACCAAACAGCAATTAAAAATTGGTTGAATCAAATAATCAAGATCGTGAATATGTATTGCTCCATCTTCGTGAGCCTCTACAAGGTCTGCGTCAATTAATTTTCTTTTTGCCAAATCTTTTGACACTTCTCCTGCTATCAAATCTCTTTGGGTTGATGCAATCAATGGATTTTTATTGGAATTTTCATCCATTACATCAATATTTGTTCTTTCAAGTAGACCTATTATATCATCATCTGTTGTATTTGCTTCTCTTTTATAAGCATGGACTGACCTATAAGCTTCGTATGATTTTGCTGTTGCAGGATTTTTTTTGTCGATTAGTTTGTAATAAACTTGATCTTCGATTTGATAAATTGAAATTTCTCTTTTATTTTCTGCTCTTTTTTCAATTTCATCTGCTATTTGTTCTGCTTGATTTTCTATATATACACCATTTGGAGAATTCATAGCTTTTTCTATAGCTATTTTTATTTTTTCTTTGTCAAAATCCACCTTTTGACCATTTCTTTTAACAACTTTAACCATTTTGCACTCCTTTTTTAATACTCTTATAGTATACCATATATAGATATATTAAAACAAGAGCCACAATATCTTGTGTGTTTTAGGTTTTTTTGCCTGCATATTTTTTAAAATTTATAGGGCTTTCAAATGCTTCGTTGAATAAATATAATTGAAAATTTTATTTAAAAAAATATTTTTTCTGCTAATTTAAACAAAATAAAAAGAGAAAATCTCAAAAAGAAATTTCCTCTTTTTATATTTATTCTTAATTTTTAACTTGATATTCTAATTCATTATTTTTATCTAAATCTATTATGACATGATCGCCTTCCATTACATTACCTTCGATAATTTTTCTTCCTAGATTTGTTTCAATATTTGCTTGCAAGAATCTTTTAATTGGTCTTGCACCATATTCAACGTCGTAGGATTTATCTAAAATATATTCGTGAGCTTTCTTGCTAAGTTCGATTGTAATTTCACGACTTTCAAGTCTTTTTGAAATATCTGCAATTTGCAAATCGATAATTTTATATATTTGATCGCCTGTTAATGGTTTAAACATTACAATATCATCAATTCTATTTAAAAATTCTGGCTTAAAAGAATTTCTTAAAGATGAATCAACAAGTTTTCTGTTTTCTTCATCAATACTTCCATCTTCTTTTAGTCCATCTATTAAATATGATGAACCAATGTTTGATGTCATAATTATAATTGTATTTTTGAAATTAACAGTTCTTCCTTGGCTATCTGTTAGTCTTCCGTCATCCAAAACTTGTAATAAAATATTAAACACGTCTGGATGAGCTTTTTCAATTTCATCAAATAAAATTACTGAATAAGGATTGCGTCTTACAGCCTCAGTTAATTGTCCGCCTTCTTCATAACCAACATAACCTGGTGCAGCTCCTATTAATCTTGACACAGAATATTTTTCCATATATTCTGACATATCAATTCTAATCATATTTTTTTCGCTGTCAAACATAGCTTCTGCAAGTGATTTTGCAAGCTCTGTTTTACCAACTCCAGTTGGTCCAAGAAAAATGAATGAACCGATTGGTTTATTTATATCTTTAAGTCCAGATCTTGCCCTTATTATTGCATCTGATACACTATCAACGGCTTCATCTTGTCCAATAACTCTTTCGTGCAACTTGTCAGCAAGTCCCAAAATCTTACTTCTTTCACTTTCTACAAGTTTATTTACAGGAATATTTGTCCAATTTGAAACTACATCTGCAATATCCTCATCAGTAACTTCTTCTTTTATTGAAGAATTATCTTTTTGGTCTTTTTCTTTTTCCTTTAATTTATTTTCAAGTTCTGTAAGTTTTCCATATTTAAGCTCAGATAATTTTTCAAAATCGTAATTTCTTTCAGCTTTTTCGATTTCAACTTTTACCTTGTCAATTTCTTCTTTAATATCTTTTACAGAATTTATTGAATCTTTTTGACTTTTCCACTTATTAAAATCAGCCTTATATCTTTCATTAGCATCTGCCAATTCTTTTTCCAATGATTCTAATCTTTTCTTACTTTTTTCATCATCTTCTTTTTTAAGGGCTGCAATTTCAATTTGAACTTGTAAAATTCTTCTTTTTTCCTCATCCAAATACTCTGGCATTGTATCAATTTCAGTTCTTACAGTTGCACAAGCTTCATCCATCAAATCTATTGCCTTATCTGGTAAAAACCTGTCAGTTATATAGCGATTTGAAAGCTCTGCTGCAGCTATAACTGCTTGGTCTTGAATTCTAATTCCATGATAAATTTCATATTTGTCCTTGATTCCCCTTAAAATTGAAATTGTATCTTCCACACTTGGCTCATCGACCAAAACTTTTTGAAATCTTCTTTCAAGTGCTCCATCTTTTTCAATATTTTCTCTGTATTCATTTAAGGTTGTTGCACCGATTACTTTTATTTCTCCACGAGCAAGCATTGGTTTCATTATATTTGAAGCGTCCATTGAACCTTCTGTTTTTCCAGCTCCAACAATTGTGTGAAGCTCGTCGATAAACATTATAATTTGTCCATCAGATTTTTTTACTTCATCAATAACTGATTTTAACCTTTCTTCAAATTGTCCCCTGTATTTTGCTCCTGCAACTAAGCTTGCCATATCAAGGGCAAAAATTGTTCTTCCTTGAAGTGGTTCTGGTACATCTTTATTTACAATTCTTTGGGCAAGTCCTTCGACAATTGCAGTTTTACCAACACCAGGTTTACCAATTAAAACCGGATTGTTTTTCTTTCTTCTTGAAAGAATTCTTTGGCAATTTCTAATTTCGCTATCACGTCCAATAACTGGATCGATTTTTCCTTCTCTTGCTTCTTTGGTCAAATTTCTACCATATTTTTCCAAAGGATTGTTTGTTTCTTCTGGATTATCGTTAGTAATTTTTTGACCTTTTCTGACCTTTTTAAGCTCATTTGAGAAATTTTTAGCGCTTAAACCAATCTCCTTAAAATAATCGCTTAATTCGGTATTTTCATTTAAAATAGTTAAGAAAATGTGTTCTGTTGAGATAAAAGAATCTCCCATTTTCTTTGCACAATCTTCACTTTTTAATAAAACTCTTTGAAAAATTGTATTTGGATAAATATTTGCTGAACCTGATTGGCTTGGCAAATTTTCCATTTTTTCTTCCATTTTGTTAAATACTTTTTTGTACAAGCCCATATTAGCTAAAACTTGGCTTACGAAAGAATCTGAATCTTCTATCAACGCGTAAGCTAGGTGGATAATGCCAACTTCTGGGTTGGCATTTTTGATAGCTAATTGACTTGCTTCATTAATAGCTTCTGTTGATTTTTGAGTAAATTTGTTAAAATCCATAATCATATCCCCCTAATTTATTTCCTTTAATTTTTTATATAGGTCAATTTGATCTTCACTTAAATTTTTTGGATTGTCGATAAGAATTTCTATATAAAGATCTCCAACTTTTCCTTTTAAATCCTTATAACCCTTACCTTTAATCCTTATTTTATTGCCACTTTCTATTTTTTCTGGAATATTTATTTTAAATTTTCCATTTGGACTATCGACAGTAATTTTTTCGCCAAAATAGGCATCCCAAGGAGAAATTCTTTCCTTTTTAATAATATCAAGCCCATCAAGCCTGTAAGTTGAATCTTCCTCAATTTCTACTGTCACATAAATATCAGCGTTCAAATTATATTTTGAACCATCAATTTTTAATTTTTTGCCACTTGTCATTCCACTTGGAACATTTATATTTATTTCTTTAATAGAATTTGTTTCTTTATCTTTAATTTTTAGTGTCCTAGACACACCACTCATTGCTTCATCTAGTGATATGTTGACCTTGGCTTTAATTTTTGATTTTTTATTTTTGCTAAAACCATTTTTAAAACTTGAACCGAATCCCCCAAAATTTGTTGAAGAATTTCTTGAAGATGATCTTCCTCCTCCAAACAAAGTTTCAAAAAAATCTGAAAATCCAGAGGATCCTCCTGTACCACTTGTGTAGGTATAAGATCCATTTCCAGCTCCAAAATTTGAAAATATATCTGAAAAACCATATTGAGATGGATCAAAATTTTGACCTTGACTAAAGTTTCCACTTTGTCCAAACATATCATATTGTTTTCTCTTATTTTCATCAGATAAAACTTCGTAAGCCTCATTTATTTTTGCAAATTTTTTGCTGGCTTCTTTATCATCAGGATGAAGGTCAGGGTGGTATTTTTTTGCAAGCTTTCTATAAGCTTTTTTAATTTCATCAGCATTTGCTTTTTTATCTACACCTAATATTTCGTAATAATCTTGATATTTCATAAAACCTCCATCAATTTCTGACCATCTTTGACCTTAATCTTACTATACTAAGTTTTGATTTGATTTCAAGAATTATAAAAAATATTTTTGTCAATAAAATAAATAAAAAAAGGAGATAGAATTTTCTCCTATCTCCAAAAATTTTTATTATTTTTAAGTAATTATTTATTTGTTTTTTGTTTTTTTCCTATTACGAAAAGTCCTAAACTTGAAATAAGTATTAATATTACACTTACAAATGCAATTGAATTAACTCCTGTTTTTGGAGAATTTTTTGCTTTTGTTTTTGAATTATTGTTTGTATTAATTTTTATTTCATTCTTTTTCCATAGAGCTACAAAAGTATGATCTTTTTCTACTTTATATTTATCTCCTGGTTTATAGTTTGAACCTTTCCAATACAAAAATGTATAACCTTTTTTGCTAGGTGCTTGTGGAAGTGTGATATAATCACCTTTTTTAATTTTCATAACTTTTGCTTTTGTATCGCCATTCCAATCTCCTCCATTAGGATCTATTGTTATTGTAAATTCTTCAGTTACAACAGGAGGTATTTTTGCAATCCATTTAGCATAAACTGTCATATCTTTTGTAAGTTTTACTTGGCTAATTTTTTCTTTTAATTCTTTATCCTTATACCAGCCATCAAAAATAAAACCTTCTTTTTTTGGCATATATTGATTTAAATCAATTATTGTATTTTCTTCTTTTGTTATTGGTTTTATTTCTTCTGCCTTATCAGTATCAAATGTCAAGGTAAAATAATTTACTGGTTTTGGTGGTTGTTCTTTTTTTGTCCACTTAGCATAAACTGATGTATTTTTTTCAATTTTTATTTGACTAACTTTATTAGTAAGTCCCTCATCTAAATACCAACCGTCAAAAATATGTCCTTCTTTTTCAGGTACATATTTTTCTAAATCAACTACTTTTCCTTCTGGACATATAATTGTATCTAGAGCAGAACCTCCATTGGTAATAAAATTCAAAGCAAACATTTTAACAGGTGGTAGTTGAGTTGCTTTCCACTTAGCATAGACTGTCATATCTTCACTAAGTTTTACTTGAGTGATTTTTTCTTTTAATTCTTCATCCTTATACCAGCCATCAAAGATAAAACCATCTTTTGTAGGTTTATATTGGTCTAGTTCAATTGTGCTATCTTGTGTTTTTGTAACTGAATTAATTGTACTTCCGCCGTTAGTTTCAAATTTTAAAGTTTTAAATTCAGGAGTTACAGTTAATGTTGGCATATCAAATAATGCTTCTTTTTTATTTTCCCTATATCTAATAGCTGAACCAATAGCTCCCAATTTTATTTTTTCTTTTGTCAATCCTTCAAAATCATATCCATCTTTTGGCGAAAAATTAATTTTTAACCTATACTGAATATCTTTTTGCAACTTTCCCTTAACTGGTACAAATTCATCTTCGTCCTTATCATATACCAAAAGCTCATAATTTGTCGGTCTCACGCCATCAGTTTGACAATTAACTTGGATAGAATTTGCATCATTACCTATTGCATAATTGTAAATTGTAAATGAAATTTCAGTTACATGCTTAATTTGTCCATCATTTTTGTCATTTTCAGGAGCTGCTTTTACGCTTGTTGATAATATTGTTGGCAATAACAATACAAAAGCTAATAAAAGACTAAAAAAACGTCCCTTCCAATTAGTTTTTTTCATAAAAAACCTCCTTAAAAAAATTTTTCAATAATACTTATCTAAAAACTCATATTATTTTAGTTGAATAATTAGATATATTATTAAAAATATTTTATCATCTTTTTTCGAAAAAGAAAATAGAAAAATATCATTTTAATTATAAGCTTATTTTAAATTTTTAAAAATAACATAAAAATATTTCTAGATTTTAAAATAAAAATCTTCTTACAAAAAAAAGTACCATTCCTAAGTCTTTATAAGAATTTAGAAAGATACTTCTTAAATTTTTATTTTGATATTTTTGTAAAACTATAGATTTATAAAGTCTAAGTTTTAAATTTGCTTTTAAATTATTTTCTACATTAATATATAAGGAATTTTTATTTTGTTTAATCCATAGTTTTGTTTCAGAAAATCCGCCGTAAGCCACATCTTTTAAAATGCCTATTGACTTATCTAATTCATAAATAAATTTACACACTTACTTATAATCTAATAATCAAAAATTATAACAACCCCATGTTCAAGTGAAAATTCTGCTGCTTGCCACAAAATGGAAAAGGCAAATTTTGCTAAAGATTCAGTATTATAAATTTGCTTTTCACAAACTTTTTCTATTCCTTTTTCTTTGCTATAAATTTTATCAACAGGATAACCTTCTGTTTTGCTCCATGAAATTATTGTATTCCTATCAGCCTTCCATTCAAAAGAATTATATACATTCAATTCATCAAGGAGCAAACGGCTTGTTGCCAAAACACTTTTTTCTGAATTTGGCAAATAATAATCGAACATTATATCCCTATCAATAGGTAGCCACCAACCATTTCCATCAAATAAGGATAGGCGAAAATCTTTTGTTTGAAGAAATTCTGACACAATAGGATGTTTATAAATATCCATATTTTTTTCCATTGTTTTTGGCAAGTCTTTGTTAGTATATTTTGAAGCAATGTAAAGTAATAATGCATTTAAGGCATCCCAATCTGGTTTATCTGTATAATAAGGAGTTGTATCATAATCCTCATTCCATATCGATTTAGAATTTATTTCTAAACCTTTTTCAATAGCTTCTTTCCATTCAAGAACAATTTCTTTGGTTTCTTCTAAAGAAAGCTCTTCGTCATCTTCTCCATCTTCATCTTGAACTCTTATAGTTTCATATTTCAATCCATTATCTTCAGCAAATTGTTGAATAACAGTTTTCCAATTATTCATATAATAGCGAATTAAAGTCCCAGCATATACATCAAGTCCCATTGTAAATACTTCCTTTCTCATATATTTTTTATTTTATTTACTGCTTTGTTATCAGTTTCTTATCTTAAACAAAAATTACTCTTCTTATTACTCATCCACAGATTCATATAATTTATCTATCTTTTCTTTAATTAAAGCCTTATCCATAGAATTATCAGAAAAATAAAATAATTCTGTTTCTCCAATTTGATTTTTTTCTATATAACATTGAAGGACACCTAGAGCTGGCAATGTGTAATAATTAACAACGCCTGTTGAAAATTCTTGATTTTCTGGATATATAAGTTTTGGAGTTTTTGCTATATTTAAAACTTCAATAATCATTTGACTTATCTTATCTGTTGTTATTTTGTTATTCTCATCATAAATTATTTCTATAGCCATAACACTTTCGTCATATATAAATTTTTGACCGTATTTTTCCACTACAATTTTTTTCGCCTTTTTAAAAAAATCTTCTTTTTTTAAAATTGTAGCAAGATATTCATCTCTGCAGGCAAAGTGGTATATATTATCATATATCAAATCCCTAACCTTAAACTTTATGCCATTTTCATCTTCAATCATTCCCTCATTTTTTTGCCTATCAAATGATTTAACAGCTTTAAAATTATGTTCTGGATAAGCTTTATTCAAACACATAAGAATTCTTTTATCAGTATCTTTTCCTGACAAAGGATTATCTTCATCTCTTTTTAGACCACAACTACTAAATAGAGATATTAACATAATAGCTACCAATCCTAGTATAAATTTTTTCATATTTTTATCCTTATTTTTTATCATTAATCGATAATTTCAAAATATTATTTTTTGTAAAATCATTATTTGTTTAAAATTAATTTTTCTTTAGTCATTTCTTTTTAAAATAGATACAGAGTTTATAGCTATAGACAATATAACTAGAACCCATAATGCTTTGCTCATTGTAGGCATAATGTCCATAAGAGAGCTCCAGTCTTCTTTGATTACACGGCTAGCTCCATCAAAATATAATGCGCATACTGTTAAAGCTGTTAAAGACAAACTCAAAAATCTATATCGTTGTGCATTTTTATTTTTTATTGTTGCCATCACATTTAAAAATGCAAATATTATGGCACCTATTCCAAAAATTAACCACATAACTTTCTCCTTAACTTTCTATTTTTTTCTTCTCATTGGCATATTTACTTCCACACCCTATTCAAAAAAGCATAGAGCCAATTATCCATGTATAAATAATTTTTCCAGTTTTTTAAAAATTTTTAGATATTATTTAACCTATTAGTAAATTTTATAAGATATTTTTATATCTTTATCTGTTCTTCTGTTTAAATTAGTTGTAGCCACGCTCATATCTCTTTTGATTCATTATATTATTAAATTCGTGCATAGTAAATAAAATGTCATTATATCAGTATGAAAATAAGGCTTGCCTTTTAATTAATTTTTTCCAAAACTTTATTAAATTCATTAACTGATGGTAATTTTCTAATATTTTTATTTAAATACCAAAAGATAGCTACTAAAAATATAATAAAAGATCCGATAAATATAGCCTTTGAACTTGATAAATATTCTCCTAAAAATCCACCAAATAAAGCACCTATCGGTGCCATAAAAGTAGAAATTCCAACCATAGTTCCCATAGCAGAGCCGATTTTTTCACTTGGAACTATTATTTGAACCATAGTTTGAGCATAAACATTTACAAGGCCTACAACAAACCATCCAAGCCCATACAAAACTACTCCTATTTTTATATTATTTTGAAAATTAGAAAAAAGTATCCAAGCTAAAGCTACAATCATCATTCCATAAATATATAATTTACCAAGAGAAATTTCTTTTAGTTTTGGAAATCCTGCAAATAAAGAACCAAGTAAAAGGCCTGCTCCCATTCCTGCAAGCATCAAACTATAAAATATTTCATTTTCAGCAAAAGCAGGTAAAACTGCACTTATTGATGTAGCAGAAAAATTAATAAAAACTATTCCAAAAACTAGGGCAAAAATTCTTGAATCTTTAAACAAATCAAGTCCATCTTTAAGAGATTTGAAGTGATTTTTTATTAGATTTTCTTTTGATTTTTCTTCTATTTTTTTGGAATGGCTAAGTTTTTTTGATAAAAAACAAAATAAAATTCCAGTCAAAATAAAACTTATGGAATCAGCAAAAAATGCTGTCATAAAACCACACATTGAAATTATAAAACCTGCAAGGGTATCAAAAATTGCATTTGACCCTTGATAAGCCATAGTCATCAAAGAATTTCCTGTAACAAGTTCTTTTTCAGATAATATTTTTGGAAGTAATGATACTTGACCTGGATAAACAAGTTGATTAATCAATGAAATTATTGGCATTATTATCATTATGTGATAGACACTTAATTTTCCTAATTTATATAAAAATGGAATAATTAAAATCAAGACTGCTTGAAAAAATTGAGATAAAATCAAAAATTTTTTCATATTAATTTTATCCAAAATTGGACTTAATAGTAATTGAACTATGGCCGTTGATGAGGTAAGAAAAAGAGTAAGGCCCGAATAAATTGTAGATCCACTCATTTTATAGACCAAAAGAGTTGATGCAATTGCATAAAGGCTATCTCCAAAATTTGTTATTAGTCGTCCTAAAAGCAGGACATAAAAATCTTTATTTTTAATCATTTTTAACATTCTCCTTATATTTAACGTTTTGATTTATTTGACAGTTGTGTATTTTTTTACCAGTAAGGATTAACTTACTGGTTTTAAGATAATTTATAAATTTGTACTTGAAAACTTTCTTGGGTATCTTCATCTTCACTATATTTTTTTATTAAATCATTTAAGTCTTTTTCGAATGATTTATAAGATTTGCCAGAAATTTTAAAAGAAAATACCTTCTCTTCTAAATTTTTATTAAATATTTCACTATTAGGAATAAAAGCCTTGGCCACAGGCAAAAAATATTTTTGAGTGATGCCATTTATAAGTTCCGTATCAACAACCTCTATAATTTTATTTTGTTCTAAAATTTTTAAGTGATAGTGAATTTTTGACCTGCTAACCCCAAGGGCATCTGATAAATCTTGAGCATTTTTTGGACTTCTTCCTAAAGTCATAATTATTTTAAGCCTTAAAGGATCGCTTACAATATTAATTTCTTCCAACGAATTTAAAATATGAACTTCTTTCAAAATACACCTCCATATCTTATTTTCTTAATTGTAACTTAAATTTACTTAACGGTCAAATATTTTTTAACGTTAAATATTTATAACCAATGAAATAACCCTTTGATTCCTAAAATTCAAGAGTTATTTTCAAATTCCTATTAAGATTTTAAATAATTTATTAGTAGATAAATATTTAGATAGAGTCCATAATATTATGTAAATTATCTTAGTACAATATTCAGTATTTAGTTTTCTTTTCCCACCCATAGGTACAGTATTTTTTTATTCTATATTTTATTGGTGAATTAGCTTTAGTTTTGGTTTTTTTGATATTTTATAGCTTAATATTTCACTGTTATATATAAGTATGTGTTTAAATATAATTTCTTTATCTTTTCTTTTAATTGTCCTTCATTTAATTAATTCTCTTTTTAAAATAGTTAATTTTGCTAATGATTATAATTTGATATTTTTGTTTTCTTTTAGATTTTAGTCCTTTAATTCAATTTTTTAAAGTCATTGATACATCTTCTTATTAAAATTTTATTAGGTATATAATATTTATATGAGTTTCTAGATTCTTAATATTTTTTTACTACTTTCATTTTAAATTCTGTGCTATATTTTGCCATAAAAACCGACCTCCTCAAGTTAGTTTTTAGGTCTAACTTTTATGTTGGAACAGCTCATAACTACATCCTTTTTTCTTTTATATTTTCCATTATATATCTTTATTTTGTATATTAGTAAGAATAGTAAGTACATATTAACTTAAGAAAAAATTGACATAGCACTTGCTTTTCTAGCGGACTATTTCGTCAATTTTAGCTTGTTTGGAAAATCCCACTCCCCTTTCATTACATTGTAAAATTCATATAATAATGTATAATATTTGTATAAAATATGAGTAAAGGATAATTTATTATTATGAGTGACTTATTAGAAGGAAATAAAGTTCAGAAAACAGCTTATAGAAATTATAAAAATAATACTCCTTGGCCAGCAGATGATACTTGGCATTATGTTACACATCTTATAATAGAAAAATTTGTTGCAAATTGGGTAGATAAATATACATATGAAAATTCAATTTGTCTAAATATAGGATCTGGGTTAAGCAAGTATCCTGTTAAAGGGACTTTAATACAAATGGATATTATAAGTGAATATGTTGAAAATGAACCAAATTATATTGTCGGAAGCTTAGAAGATATCCCTATTGAAGATAATAGTGTAGAATTTATTATTTGTGTTGGAAGTGTTCTAAATTATTGTGATGCCATTCGTTCTATTAATGAAATTAAAAGAGTATTAAAGAAAAATGGAAAAGCTTTAATTGAATTTGAACGTTCAAATAGTGCCGAATTTTTATTAACAAAAGATTATGGCTCTGCTGTTTTTTTGAAAAAATATAACTACAATAATCAAGAACACTTACTATGGATGTATAGCGAAAAATATATAAAAAAAATATTATTGCATAATGGTTTTAAAATAGAAAACACTTATAGATTTCATATACTATCTTCTCTTATATATAAACTAGGTTTTAGCGAAAAAGAATCATCTAAATATTATAAACTTGATGATTCTTTTCAGCTATTATCATATCCGTTTGCCCATAATGTTATAATCGAATTTACTAAGTAATTTTGTTTTTTATAGTTGTCAGAAACGCTATAATCCCAGTAATCATTGTTATTGAATTTACTAAAGTTGATATATATTTGGTAATACTCAATTCATCTTGAAAATAACATAATAAAATCGAGCTTAAACTTAACACTACCCAAATTACACATACTAAATATTTCCTGATATTCTTTTTCTTTTGTTTAGATAAAGTTATTGTTTCAGGTTTTATCTGATTGCATATTCCCTTATCAAACAATCGGCAATTAACCGAATATATTTCTTCAACATATGCCTCTGGAGGGTATTCATTATTGAGCAAAGCAAGACTATTATTGAACGTTTCTATAATTTCTTTTTTATTATCTGTATAATGCAAATACCACTGCAAATAGTGTTCCTCATATATTTCTGATATTAAGGACATATAAAAATTTTTATTATATACATATGAATTATCTTCACATGAGTCTGCTTTTTTTATAGCTAGGCTATATTCAAAAAACTCTAATGTTTTGCCCATACATGGTTGTTTATACGGTATGTTTAATATATGAAATTGTTCAAATGATAAGATTTGTCTAAAATAATTACTATCCATTTCAATGAGCTTTTTCCCATGTTTAAGTAAAGATAATTCGGTCACAATAAATTCTATGAATAGCTTTTTTGAATTCAAAGTTTTATTTATTTCTTCAAAAATCAACTGGTAAAAATTATAAAATAGTGTGTGATTCCTATTTTCTGTACAAAGATAATCTAGCATTAATACTTTATTTTTCTTTAGATATGCGTATTCTGCAAAGCCACACACTTCTCCATTAAGATATAATACGAAAAAAAACATAACTCTGTTTTCGTCATATTTTTTTGAAATGTAATCCATAATTTGATTTGTATCGGTCTGGGCAAATTTATCAACTGTTTTTGTATATATATTTAAAGCCTTAATTAAATCAGATTGTTTAGCTCTAGATGCATTTTTTATGTTATAACATACATTCATTTCATCCTACCACTCATAATAATAAATTATCCTTTAATGATAGATATTTTTAATCTTGGATTTTTGTATTTCATTATTTCGATTTTTTTATTAGAGGTTATATTCGTATAAATCTGTGTTGTTGTTATGCTTGAATGTCCCAATATTTGTTGTATATGTCTGGAATCAACATCATTTTCTAATAGGAGTGTTGCAAATGTATGTCTAAACATATGAGGTGTTATATTCATTGGTATACTTGCTTTCTTACATATTCTTTTAATCATATTTCTAACTGATTGATCTGACAATTTATTATTAATTCTATTTACAAAAAAATATTCTTTCATTTCTAACCCAAATAATTTCTCATATTGTTTTATTTCTTTCCATAGATTTTCATTATATACAGGTAATATTCTCTCTTTATTACCTTTCCCGTAAATTCTGATCGTTCTTTCACTATAGGAAATTTGTTCTCTTCTTAAGTCACATAACTCACTAATTCTTATTCCGGTGCTTATTAATATTTCTAAGATTATAATATCTCTAGAAAGTACTTTATATTTATATATATTTTTATTAGCATTATCTCTTTCATCATATAAATATTTAAATAAGTTTTCTAAATAAACTATAGGTATTGTTTTGGGTAAAATAACAGGTTCCTTTAGTCTTAACCTTATTTTTGTAAAAGGATTATATTCTAATAAATCCTCATATGTAAGATATGAGAAAAATGCTTTCAAAGTAGCTATCTTTCTTTTAATTGTTTTCACTCTATACCCCTTAGTATGTAACATCTCTATGTATTTACATAATATATCTTTTCTATAATAATTTTCTTCCTTATCCAAAAATACTATGTATTGTTTTAGGTCTAGTTTATAAGACTTTACTGTTTTATAGTTTAAATTATTTTGCTTTTCACATACTTTTAAATATTCATCTACCAAATTTTCTAAATTCATATCTTTTCTCCTAGTAAAATATATTTACTCAAAATGATACCATATTATGTCTTAATTTGAGCGACTCTTCAAATAATGATATAACATAAATTATAAATAATACTTAATCAGGAGATTTCTCACAAGGAATGTATTTTAAAATCAGACCTATAAATTAAGTTTTTTACTTAATTTTACAGGTCTTTTGTTTTGCATATTTTTAATAAGATGATTTTTTATGACTAACAGATATAGAAATAATTGAATATATTTGATACTTTCAGATGATCAACTTGAAATTTTAAAGAAAAAATACAAGCTTTCAGATTGTAATACTTTAAGGCAATTTAGATAATTATAAGATGGAGAACAAATAATGGCTGTTACAAAAATACTCCAATAAAAAACATACTTTATTTAGCCTTGGATTGTATTATGAATTAGGATAAAACAGTTAAAAAAATACTGATACTATCTTTTGTTGCAATCCACAAACTGCTTATTTAGAATTTGAGTAAACCAAAAAAATGCAATTCTAATACAAAAATTTTATCAAGACATCTAATTCAATATTTCGCTACTTGAAAAAGCTCGCTAGAACAGGCAAATCAAATTTGAATAGATCTATGCAAGAAAGTTTTGCAAAGAAAGTATGAATATGTACTTACTGCTCATATCAACAATACAATCATATTCTATATACATGCATAAGGTACGAAGAAAATCCATTTTAGCAAATGGTAGAATAGCAGTTTAATATCTAAGGTTAATAACTAACTTAGAGGCGAAATCCAAAGAAGACAATAGCTCGTTATTAAATTTATAAGTTGGATAGATATAATTCTACAACTGAATGCAAGACCTAAAGTTGATATGAGGATAAAGTCTAAACTAATTGAATACCGATCTTAGGAACTTTTGTGGCAGTCATAACGAAAGATATCTATATACGTTATATTGAGTTTAAGATTAGATATCAAAGTAATGAATTATGTAAAAGATAATAACATATCTGTTATTGACGAATAATGTGAAGCTTACAAAATAAAATATAAAACTGCTGGTAAATCTTGGTATTACTATGACCAAAACAAGAAAAGAAATTCTTGGAAGTCTAAACTGCAATTTGATATAGATAGAATGATTAATAAGTCTAAATCGTGGGAAGAATTTTTAGAAAATATGAAATCTCTTGATTATGAAATTAAGTTTGATAAACATATTGCTTTTCGCCATAAAGATAAGCAAATATTTACAAGAGCAAAGACTATCAAAAAAGATTATACAAAAGAGAAAATCAGAGAAAAAATAGGTTTAGCTATTAGAAATAAAGCTAACCCTATTAAAAAACGAGTAGGAAATATTATTGATATATGATTTGTACCCATAAAACTGGACACAATATTTAATCATTTACAGACCCGATTTTCTTTTACAATTCAAAAATCTCATCTGCAACTTCGTTCAAAAACTCAATGTCATGAGAAACTATAAAAATTATTTTATCCTTATTTCTATATTTTTTTATTAGCTCATATATTTTTTCCATATTGTAATAATCCATACCACTTGTAGGTTCGTCAAAAAATACAAATGGAGAATCCTTGCAAATGACAGATGCTATTGCAAGTCTTTGCTTTTGTCCTCCTGATAAGCTCATTGGGTGTCTTTCAATAAATTCGTCCAGTCCTAAATCTTTTAAGATGCTTTTCGCCTTTTCTTCATCAAAATTCTTTACTCCTAGACTAAGTTCTTTGAATACTTCATCTGTGAATAATTGATGATTTACGTCTTGCATAACAAGTGAAGAGTTTTTGAGTCTTCCTTTTTTAGATAGCTTCTCTCCTTTAAAATAAATTTCTTCTTTCGATTTTTTCTCAAGACCTATTAAACATCTTAAGAGCGTTGATTTTCCTAGTCCGTTGTATCCTGTTATGCCATAAATTTTACCAAGTTTAAAAGAAATATTTTTTACACTTAAACACTCATCATCAGTAAATTTGTAGCTAAGATTTTTTATCTGATACTCTCCACCGCCTTGTAAATACGGAACTTCTAATTTGCATAATTCTTTATCTCTTAAACTTAAAGCGTTCAATTCATTTTTATCTAGCTTTAAAAATTCACTTCTTTCATAAGTTTTTTTAAGCTTGCCTTTATCTATCAAAAATACACGATCAACCATGTCCATCAAATAATAAATTCTATGCTCTGCTACAATTATGCTTATGCCCTTTTCTTTTAATATCTTTAGCATCTTTGTCAAAACACTTATGCTTTTAATATCCAAATTTGAAGAAGATTCATCCATAACTATTATCTTTGTGCCTGCTATATAAGAAGCGGCAATGCAAAGTATTTGTTTCTCACCGCCGGATAGATTAAATATATTTCTATTCAAAAGATTTTTTATCGGGAATATTTCAAGCATGTCCTTCAAACGCACATCCATTTCTTCCCTTGTAAGACCTATATTTTCCAAATAAAATAATAGCTCTAATGTCGTATTGACATTAAAAAAATAAGTCTTAGGGTTTTGAAAAACAGTTGAGACAAGCATTGAGATTTGATAAAGTTCCAAATCTTTTATATTTTTACCATCAATAATTATTTCCCCACTTATTTTCGCATTATCATACCTTACAGCTAATCCATTAATAGAGTTTATTAAAGATGATTTCCCACTTCCACTTTTACCTGTAAAGAGTACACATTCTCCTCCAGCTATTGATAAAGATATATCTTCTAATATCTTTTCTTCACCATAATCAAGCCTTAAATTTTTTATTTCTACCATATTAAGCCTCCCACAATAAATCCAGCAACTGGTAAAACATAAATAAAATCAATTAGTTGTATCTTTACATGGATATATCTGGTCTTAGCAATTGGATTTTCTATTGCCTTTGTTTCTGCCGCTTTTGCAATGTCATCTGCTATATTCGAAGATATAATAAGCAGTGGAACTGAAACATATTCAAGATATTTGACTGGATTTTTAAAATTTATACCTCTTACTCTCATAGCCATTTTGATGTTTTTCTTCTCCTCTTTAAAGGATGGGAAGAATCTAAACATAACCGCAATAGGTATAGATAGATTTTTTGAAATTTTAAGCTTATCCATCGATGAAATTATTGCGCCTACATCAGAGGTCTTTATCATGAAGCTTGCTGCCATAAATGGCAATAAAAACATTCTAAAGACAATAGGTATACTTAAAAACATTTTAAGTATTGGGTTTAGTGTAGATAGAATCATAAAATTAGGTAAAGAATATAGCACTAAACATAAAACTATCCATTTAAAAAGTGTTTTTTTGTACCCATTCAAATAAAACAATATTAAAAATATACAAATAATCGCAAATTCAAAACAGATATTTATTCCATGCATTACTGTTAACCCTGTAAGGAATACTACTAATATTTTACTGATTGGATTTGGATTAAAGGGAGCATTTGAAGAAAAAGTAGGCATTATACAATGCCTGCTTTTTCAAAGTGTTTTTTCAATAGAGCCTTGCCTATATATGCTCCAATTATTCCTCCTAGGAAAGCACCTAAGGCTATTAAAGCCATGTGAGGATATGTTATTAGATTTTCCAATGCATCAGCATATTCTTGTCCCATCATGCCAACAGACATTTCTATATACTTTTCTTTTGCTAAAAGCATTTGCATTAACGATCCACAAATCCACGTACAAAATACTGCATAAGAAAGCATATTATATTTAAATGAATTATAATTACCAATCTTTCTAATTAACTCTGCTACTATCATTACTATTAATGAAAATACTGGCAATACATAAGTATGTCCCATAGCAAACATCACAAGCGGTGATATCATACCAAGTATAAATAGTGCCCATGGTTTTTGAACTTTACTCATAAATAACATAAGAACAGTCCCTGCAATTATGCCCAAAACTGTTGGGTATATTAAAAACAATATTGGAATCATACCCATCATGCCAACACCAAACATCAAGACGAAATAAATTACGGCAAAAACACCGATACTTACTAAATCTTTTACTTTTAATTTTTTAGTATCCATTTCATCCTCCTAATAAATAAATTCTTCTGCCATTTTTGTTTTTTCTATTAAGTTCATATAAACTTTTGATTTTTGTAAAAGCTCTTCATGGTTGCCTTCACTTTCTACTTTTCCATTTTCAAGAACTACTATCTTGTCAGCATTTTCTATGGATTTCATTCTGTGTGAAATGATTACAACAGTTTTATCTTTAATTAGATTATTTAAAGACTCTTGAATCTTTTTCTCGTTGTCAACATCAAGGCTTGCTGCTATCTCGTCTAAGATCAATATCGGTGCATCTTTTAAGAAGGCCCTGGCTATTGATAATCTCTGTCTTTCTCCGCCTGATAGCTCAGCACCGTTTTCACCAATAACTGTATCGAAACCCTTGTCCATTTTTTCTATAAAATCTGTGCAGTTTGCAAGTTTTGCTGCTCTTTTTACTTCTTCATCGCTTGCATCTTGCTTTCCAATTCTAATGTTTTCCATAACGCTTTGATTAAAGAGAACTACATCTTGAAAAACAATAGACACCTTATCAAAAAGGGATTCTGTTGATATTTCCTTTATATCTTTGCCATCGATTAATATTTGTCCTTCATCATAATCATAAAGTCTTGATATAAGTTTCAAGATAGTTGTTTTACCGCATCCGCTTGCACCTACTAAAGCAGTAACCTCTCCCTGCTTAGCTCTAAAGCTTACCCCATTTAAAACTTTTGCGTCTTTATTGTAAGCAAATTCAACATCTTTTAGATCAATATCAAATTTTTTCAAATTATAGTCATCGCCTTCTTGTAAATCTTGATTTTCAATTTCTTTTAGTCTTTCAATTTTTGGCGATAAATAAAATATCTCCATCAAGCCCTCTTTAGAAGCATCTAAAGAGTCTTTTATCTTCATAGCTGCTAGTAAGTATCCTACAAGGTAGAGAGGACTTATCTCTTTATTGATAATTAAATTAACTCCTACAAGTATTACAACAGCAAGGGATATGAAGCTAAATATTGAAGATATAGACATAGTTAAAATAAGTCCTATCTCTGTCTTTAAGTGCACTTTTTCACTTTTATCCATTTTTTCATAGAGCTTTTCTTTCATTTCCTCTGATAAGCCATAGGCTTTAATCTCCATTTGCATTTCGATATTTTCCTGAAAACTTTCTGAGTTTTTTCTTAGAATATCATAATATCTTTTATGTCCCTTAACCTGAATTTTTTTAGATAAAGGTATAAATATAAAGCTTAAAAGTGATGGAATAATTACAGCTAAACCCATCTTGACATTGCTCACTAGCATCATAATGGATATTAGTGGGAAGAAGAGTGCCATACCGCCCACTTTTGGTATCGAGTGGCTCATTGCATGCTCTATACCTTCAATATCAGACATGATTGTTTGCGCTAGGTCTGAAATATCATGCTTAGAAAAGTATGATAGAGGTAGTTTTGATAAATTCTCCGCTGTCCTTATTCTTAAATCTGCACTTTCTTGATATGTTGTGCTGTATAATTTATCGTATTCGATAGAAAGCAAAATATACATTGCTATCAAGGTCAAGGCTGAGAATACTATATAAAAGCCCTTGCTTCTACCAATATTTTCCAAAACTTCCTGAGCAAAAATCATTAGTAATATGGCTGGAAGCATGTTTATACAATAAACGAAAAATGAAGCCAGTGTTGCTTTACTTAAATTTCTTGCTCCTTTATCTGTAAGAGCAAATCTTTTTTTATAAAACTCCTTCATTTGAAACCCTCCATTCATTCGCACTGTTAAAGAGTTCTTGCAGTCTCTTATACTTTGTATCACTTGACATTAATTCTTTGTCAGAACCTCTTTCTATAATTTTTCCACTATCCATTACAATAACTTCATCAAGGTCTTTAATTGTAGATAGTCTGTGTGCAATCATGATAACTGTTTTATCCTTCATCAGATTTTTAAAAGCTTTTTGCAATTCAAACTCGTTATCTGGGTCAATAGATGCTGATGCTTCATCCATAATAATAATTTTGGAATCCTTTAAAATTGCTCTAGCAATTGCAATTCTTTGTTTTTCTCCACCAGATAAATAAACTCCTTTTGAGCCTATTACAGTATTTTCTCTTTCTGGAAATTTATCTAATATTAGATTACATCCAGCTAATTTTAAAGCTCTCATAATGTCAGCTTTCGTCGCATCTTTATTAGCTAAAGCAACATTGTCATAAATGCTCTTCTTAAATAATTTTGAATCTTGAAAAACAAAGGAGATAGCTTTTATTAAGGCTTCGTCAGAATATTCACTTATTGGCATCCCGCCTATCTTTATGCTTCCTTCATTAACATTGTAAAAACCCGATATAAGTTTTGCTACAGTCGATTTGCCTGATCCCGATGAACCGACTAGAGCATAGGACTTTCCTTCTTCTAATTTAAAGGATAAATTTTCAATGACAGCTTTATCGTTATAAGCAAAGCTTATATTGTCAAACTCAATATCATAGTTTTTAAAATTATTGACATTGCCATGGACCAATTTATCTTTTTGCATATCCTTATAAAGAGCCTCTAAAGTATCCACTGCATAGTTGCCTTGAGAAATATACATAGAGTACCACATCATTCTCATAAACGAAACAAAGAGAACTCCTGATAAAAATAAAATCATGATAAGCTCAAGTAAAATTACCTTGGCGCTGCCTAAGCTAGCCATAAAATAAACTATAGGAATAATTAAAATTGCAATCAAACCAAAAAATAACCATTGATACAAAACATAAGGCTTTTTACAAGATAGTGAATAATCATAAGCATATTTTGAGTAATCTTTTATCGCCTTATAAAAGCTTTTAAATGACTCTACATTTGCTCTAAATATTTTTACAACTTGCATTCCTCTTACGTATTCAACAGTTTCAGCGCTTAGTTTAGATAGGGCTTCTTGGTATATCTTCATAAATTCTTGCTCGCCCATCATCGCCCCTAAAATTAAGCCGCCCATTATTGTAAGAGCAAGTAAAGTGATTCCAACCCTTATACTTACTATAAAGCCAAGTGCAAGTATAAGCACGGGTGTAACTATTGCCTGAGAGCTATCTGGAATCATGTGGGCTACAACCTGATGAGTTTGCGCGGCGTTGTCATCTATGATCTTTCTTATTTGACCAGATGGATTTAAGTCAAAGAACCTAAAACTTGCTTTCTCTAAGCCGTCTATCCCCCTTTTTCTTAAATTTGTTTCAAGCCTAAAACCTAGTATGTGAGAACATGTTCCTGAAACAGAATAAAATATTGCTCCACTTGTTAGTGTGATAACAGATTTTAATGCTAAGCTCTCTGCACCAGATAAATCTGAATTAATTATTAACTTATCCAGAAATTTGTAGATTAAATAATATCCATATACTGTAAGTGCAGCAGATATAGCAGAAAAAACTATAGCTAAAACCCCAAGATATTTTTTATCCTGTACATACGCAAATAGTTTTTTGTAAATCTTCATAATCATATCTCCTTTCTTTGATGTTCCTTTTAGATATAAATTTTCTTAGTTGATAATAACTATCATTGCTTTTCTATTATACATCGGCTATAATTAATAATACAATAGTTTTGAATTAATAAAGCTAATTGGAATATTGTCTAAAAGGGATATGAGGATTATGAGTTACTATGATTTTGTAAAAGATTATATGAAAGTAATTTTGTAAAAGATTATATGAAAGTAGATGAATGTAAAAACAATAAAAAGTATTCAAGTGCAGGTCACACTTTTTGTTGGAAAAAAGAGGATTCAACTTATGCAGATGGTCTATATTGGTTTTATGAAGGAGATGGATTTATTATTGATGTCCATGATTTTTATATCAGAGAGGAAGTGATTCAAAATAATACCTATAGTATGGCAGACTATGTTTCAATTTATTCAAGTTACATTGTCAGTGCAAACGGAGAAAAGTTTAGTCCGTATCAAACTATTACCGCAAACTCTTTATGTACTTTTGATTTTGATAATATAAAAGATGACTTTCTATTTTTATTACACGAGAATTCTTATTATCTTGCTGTTTCTATAGGCTTTAAAAGAGAACTTTTGGAAAAACACCTATTATCGATTAACATTAATCCAGAATCTTTTTATTCGACCTTACTTCAAACTAATCAAATTATACTTACAAAGGCCTTAGAAAAAGTGGCAATGGAAATATTAAATTGTAAGATGGACTCTCCCGCCGCTGATTTTTTCTTTAAAGCCAAAGCAAATGAATGGGTGAGTATAGTAATAGATACCTACTTAAATAGAAAAAAATATAAAATTGAATCTGATGATAATAAAGCACTTGAAGATGTAGTAAGATTCTTGGATGATCATTTCGCCATGAATGTAAATCAAGAAACCCTTGAAAAAATATCTAAAATGAGCGGAACAAAATTAAAAAATTTGTTCAAAGAAAAATATGGTCAAAGCATTACAGAATACACCCAAAGAAAAAGAATGAATGTAGCTGAAACTCTTCTCTTAAATACCGAACTACCTATAAAGGAAATTGCAGAATCTGTTGGATACACATCCCATAGCAAATTTTCCATTTATTACAAAAGATATAAAGGAAAACTTCCTAGTGAAGTCCGTAATTTAGCTTGCAAACATCACAATTTAAAATGCGATTATTGTGATTAAACTAATTTTTCTATTTATATGCATTTATTTTATATGATTTTATATATTTGTATGGTCTGAATAAATTTGATTTAAAAAATGGATAAAAAAATTAAGGAAGTCCGAAGAGGGGCTGTAAATAATTTTGTGTCCAGTTTTATGGGTACACATCAATGTCAGGATTTAGGTTGACACACAAAATTATTTACAGATACAAACTTTTCTTTTAAAAGAAATTTTAACCATATTTTTAATTTTCCACTCCTAAACAATATAATTTCAAAATGTTTTCAAATCTATATTATAATTCTATTAATATTTTGTTAATTTTTTATTTTAATAAGAAAGTAAAGTCCATAATATTGTGCTAGTAAATTTTACACAACATTATGGACTTGACATAAACTTAGTACTATAAAAAAATAATATATATTTATCTAAATTAATTAATACCTACTAAAGTATTTTTTCTGCAAGTAAAATTGTTCCGCCTGAACTTTCTACTTCTTTGATAAGTTTAAAGCCATTCTTTTTCCAAAAAGCTTTTGACTGAGGATTTCCTTTGTCAATGCCTAGGCGGACTTTTGCTTTGCCTATTTTTTTAACATAAGCTAGAATACTTCCAATAATTTCAGTTCCTATACCTTGGCCTTGGTATAAAATATTTACCATAAAAAATCCAATAAAACAGGTTTCTTCGTCTGGATAACCATCTAAAATATCTAAAACAGCAACTAAAAGTTCATCTTTGAAAAATCCTAAATAATATTTATTATCTTCATTTACTCCTTCAGGTCTTAGGTAAAGGTCACTTAAGATTTGTTCTCTACTTATCTTTGCTTGACAGTAACGATAATATAACTTATTTCCTTGGCATAATCTGTATATGGTTTCAATATCATTTTCTGTAAGTTTTTCAACATTATAAGTTTTACTCATATTTTTTATAGTTAACATTTTATCACCTTGAATTCTTCCTCTTTAAATGTCAATTATCTTCTCATCAATTCCACAACTAGCAAATTGAAATACTCTTATCCGAAGGCTTGGCATTGAGAATCTGGATAATACTAAAATTATTTTAGCACAAATCAATGATTATAAGCTAATTAATAGTTATAATATTACATTCCCACGATGAAATTATATATATTCTTTCATATCTTCTTAAACTAGGTAATCTTTCATCTTCATTTCCTGTATTTTGAAATTTTTTACTTGTTAAATGTGTAAATGATAACTCTTTTCCATCTTTTTCAGGATATATTTATGTTCAGGTTTTCGTCTATATATTAATTTGTTATGTTATAATGAAATTAGTTATGAAAGGAGGTTCTCATGGACAAAATTTTGATTGGCAATGGGAATACGGAAAATTATATTCTTTTAAATAAAATAAATCGACACGGACTAATCAGCGGCGCTACTGGAACTGGTAAAACTGTTACTTTGAAAGTGCTTACGGAAGGTCTCTCTGACGCTGGAGTTCCGACCATTCTTGCGGATGTGAAGGGCGATCTTGCAAATATTTCAAAGCCTGGCGAGATGAATGACAAATTAAATTCAAGGCTTGAAGAACTTGGTATTTCTAATTTTGATTTTAAAAATTATCCTGTAAATATGTGGGATATCTACGACGAAAAAGGAATTCCACTTAGGGTTACTGTTTCAGAGATGGGGCCTCTTATGCTCGCAAATATTTTAGACCTAAACGATACGCAGGCTGGGGTTTTAAATATTATTTTCAAAGTTGCCGACAGTGAGGGACTTCTGTTAATTGATTTAAAGGATCTTAAACAGATGATAAATTTCGTCGGTGAAAATAGGGACGAGATTAGTAGGACCTATGGAAATGTGGCTAGTCAAAGTCTCTCTGCAATTTCTAGAAAGCTTTTGTTTATTGAAGATGCTGGCGGAGATTTATTCTTTGGAGAGCCTGCGATAGACATCGGCGATTTTATTAGAACAGATCCAAGTGGTAAGGGTGTTGTAAATATTTTAAATGCTACAAAATTGATCTCAAATCCACTTCTCTACTCCATGCTTCTCCTATACTTGCTTTCAGAAATCCATGAAAACTTCCCAGAACTTGGAGATTTGGACAAACCTAAGCTTGTATTTTTCTTTGACGAAGCACATTTACTATTTAACAACACGCCAAAAATTTTACAAGACAAGATTATCCAAGTCGTTCGTCTCGTGCGCAGTAAAGGAGTGGGCGTTTTCTTCATCACACAAAATCCTCTCGACATACCAGAATCCGTTTCATCACAACTTTCCAACAGAATCGTACATCAACTAAGAGCTTATTCTCCAAAGGAACTAAAGGCGATAAACGCAGTTGCAGACACATTTAGACAAGATGAATCCATGGACATAAAAGAAGAAATCATAAATCTTAGGACCGGAGAAGCATTGGTTTCATTTGCCGATGAAAGTGGTGCACCAACTTTGGCAGACAAGGCACTAATCCTTCCGCCCCACTCATCCTTTTCAACACTAACCGATGAGGAGTATAGAGTCTTGGTTAATTCTTCTCCACTTTATACAAAGTACAAGGAAGCAATTGACAGACAATCCGCCTACGAAATTCTTTTAGAAAGAATCGAAAGAGAAAAGCTTGAAGCTGAAAAAGAAAAATCAGAATCCGAAAGACAGAAAGAACTTGATGCTCAAAAAAAAGAATTCGAAAAAGCACAAAAATCCAACCGCAGTCAAAAGACTTACTTCGATAAGGGCATCGACTCCATGCTCGGCACCATTACGAGAACCATTGGTCGTGAAATCGCAAGAGGCCTCCTAGGTTCCATTAAAAAAAGACGATAAGATAAAAAGGCAGGACCAAAGTCCTGCCTTAATATATTTTCTTAATTCTTAAATGTGTTTGATATTTTCTAATAATAATTTTTTCATCTCAAATTTGAAATTTCTGCAATATCTATCTCACAGCCACAACTCATCGATATCTATCTAGAAACTCAACCCTAGCTATTTCTCGGTTGACCTATCCGTGGGTAAATTCCCAAGAAGCCTTCAATTAGCCCGATGTCAAATTTTACAGATTTCCTAAAAATCTTAGTACTACTTAAATTTTGCAGTTATTTTTCTTTAACCTTTGACATCAATACTAAACTCTCAACACGGCTTGAGACAATAACATTGATACCATGTGTCATTGCCAAGTTATCTAAATCTCCACTTTTCATAGGTAAGTTATGCTAGGTTTGCATCTTTGCAAACTTGAATTTACCGATTTTAGACAGGGAGATTTTATCTCCCCACCATCATAAATCTTTTTCGTTTAGAAAAGTTGTCCCGGTTGCTTAAGTTTCTCTTTTTATGGAAAACCCTTATCAAACTCTTCAGCTTCTGCTTCATCTACAAAATATCCTGCAGGTGTTTCATACTCTCCAGTTATGCCATCTAAATAACCCGGAATCAACTCCTTGCAAAGAAAGAACGATGTATCTTCACCCTCTGGAAGTCCATGATAACGAATACCGAATTTGCTAGCATAAGTGAATCCACTCTTTCCATAAAAGTCAACGTTACCTTCAAAGCATACTGCACCAAATCCCATCTTATAAGCCTTATCAAGACAATAGTCCAGCAATATCTTGCCATATCCCTTCCTCTTAAGCTCGGGTGTGATGCAGATAGGCCCATGGTTACGATTGGAATATCCCTTCCATCATCAGCCTTAATCACCGCTTTCATGAAAATGTTCTGTCCGATCAGCTTACCATTAAGCTCCATCACATAATCCAATTCTGCAATGAAGTCAGAATTATTTCGCAATTGATTCAGAACAAAATGCTCCAGACAACCTGGACGGTACACATTCCAAAATGATTCTCTTATAAGGTTTTCTACTTCACGGTATTCTTCTTTTTTCTCCAAACGTATTGTAATGTTATTTTTATTCATTCTTTATTTCCTCCTTAATGTTGTTAACTTCAACTGCATTCCTGCGGGAGGTTGTATTTGACTGTATCTGCAACCTCCCGGTTACGCTACAATCTCCATTGTGTTGTACTTGATCAAAAAGCACTCTCCTTAAAATTAATATTTATATTTAAGCCTAAATGGCAAAAATAACTACGTAAAACAGACTCCGATTTGTAACTTTAGTAAAAACATAATAACACACGCAGTCTTCAATGCTCTATTGGAAATACAAACTTTCCTGAGATTTTACCTGGTCTCAAAATAGCCCATAAATACGCTACTCTCGATATTTATTCGTTTTAATTCTTTACTTTTGACAGCAGACATACGCACTCGATATGGATTGAGTTGTCAGTTAGGATGAATTTTGATATTTTTCCAAAAGACTCGTATGTGGGAATATGTCCAATTAGTATTCATCTTATGATCTATTATATCATTCTTAAGCACAGAAAAAACAGCCCATAAAAGAGCTGTTTAGGTTATTATTTTCTTGTTTTAGTTATATTACTTATATAGATGACCTACAAATATGGCTATAGGCAGTAATAAGATTAACATAATATTCAACACTATAAATAATCTGTCCTTTTCCTTTACCCCAAATATTAAACCTATTAGTCCAATAATTGGGCAGACAAACATTGATGTGAGTCCAGTTGGTCTTATACTGGTATAGCTTTCAAATATATCGACTGGAAGTAGGTAAGAAAGAGCAAAAATTGCGATTCCGACTACATATAATTTATTACTGATTTTTTCTTCATATAATCCTCTTTTTTTGAAATTATATTGTTCGAATTAAATCTATAGTCGGTCTGTCTAAAATTCTCTTTAAAGAAAAATGATAGATGATTAGATTAATACCATAGACGACTAGTGAGAATCCTAAGAAACTTTTATAGTCATAATATTTTATTAAAGTACTCATTCTTAAATCAGAAGCGATTATCGATATTATAAACATAACTCCTAAGCTCACCATAATAGAAATTATAAAGGATTTTACCTGCTCTCCAATAAATTCTTTTTGATAAATACTCTTTAACTCATCCACATCCATACCACATGAGTAGAGACTTCCGATTTCTTTTTTTCTGCTCATGAGACTTAAATTAATGGATGAGTATCCATTGGTGATATTTAGTACAAAGATGATTGATGCAATTCCTATTACAATTTTTATTAGACTTTTCAAATCATTATATTCATTTTTTGCGGTCTGCTCACCTGTTGTGATATTAAAGCGATCTTCTGGTGAGATTTTACTTCTAATCATGGCCTCTACATATTCTTTTACATCTTTGGTATCAGAATCTTTTACCTTCATATTTAAAGTATAGGCATACTCTGAATATTTTTCATCGCCGGACTCTTCCATCAGTTTAAAATAAGTGTCAAAATCTGTATAAACTTTTACATCAAAGGGCATTGTTCTCGACTTATATTTTCCCAAATCTGTTATAGTCTTTGAAATTTTAATAGTCTTATTATAATCATTTTCAAAGTTAATGTCTAAAGTCTGTGGGTTTTCAAAATATGGAATTCTCTTTGCCTTTGCTATTGGAATAGAGGAATCTTCTTGAATTGTATTGTAGAGGACAAATTCGCCCTTCTTTCCTCCAAGTTCTTTTAAGTCTTTTTCTTCTAAGGCGATGATAAACCCATCCATACCCTTTGCCTTATATTTTTTTATATTCTTTTTCGCTTCCTCATCTAATCCAACTGCCTTTGCTTCTTTTGAGAATTCGTTATTGTTTTCTACTTGAACATACTTATCTTTTGAAATATAATACTTTTCGTTAGGAATTTTATCTACAATTTCTTTTAATATTTTTGGGACTTGGTTATTTTCACTAAAATAGTCCACGGAAAAATTATAGCCAGCATCGTAATGCGAAAAATTTCTGTAGTATGTTGAGATGCCTATGATAATTATAAAAACCGAAATTATAATTATCCCTATTGCAGAAATATATCGTTGTGATTTTATTGATGCCAAGTTGTTGAGTTTTAATTCCTTCCAAAAATCTTTTGCTCTTTTCTTCTTAGACTTTGAAAAGTCTATATTTCCTCTTATGCCGTCTATAATGTTTATTTTAGAAATCTTTTTCGCAGGGGATTTAATAGCTAGTGCTACAATCACAAAGGAAACTACAAGTATTGCCAAACTTAATAAGGGATTAAATTTCATTACTTCAAAGGCACTTACTCCTTCGCCTATTGTTATGTTTTTATACAAACAATACATAAAGAAAAATCCTGCAGTATGTCCTAAAAGTATTGGAATTGCAGTTATAATAAGTCCTTCCTTTAGAAGTAAGAAATAAATTTGTCCATTGGTAGATCCTATAGACTTATAAATGGACAGCTCTCTAATTTTCCTAAGCCCCCAAACCCAAAAGATGTTTTTTATAAAAAATACAAAGATTGCTATACATCCAAGAACTGATAGAACAAGAACAGCCTGGCTCATTATATTTTGTAAGGGTTCGTTTTCTACTCCATAATAGTTTATAAGACTTTTAGAAAATTCTAAATGAACATCTTTACCAAGTATTTTGTTTATTTCATTTTGCATCTTATCTTTATTTTTGTAAGCTTCTTCGAAAGAATTAAACTTTATAAATGTTCTAAATATAGGCATTTTATCTTGTAACCCTAGAGCAAAATTCAGTTTACTGTACTTGTTGTAGACATCTCCGTAAACACCAACTAAAGTAAAGCTTTTAGAACCTTGGCTCTCAAATTTTTCTCTGTCAGTATTTGCACTTGTGGGACCTATCTCTTCGCCATTTAGAAACCTTTTGCCCAAATCAAGTTCTAGTTTGTCGCCTATTTTAAGTTTATTTTTCTTTACTAGGCTTTCAGATAGTACAATTTCGTCTTCCTTTTCAGCAAATCTGCCGTGGGTAAGTCTCGAATACTCTCTCATCTTATTGATTGCTTGGTCTTGGTAGTTTATAACGACTAAGTCGTCAGCAAGTTTTCCATTATCAGGATTAAGAGACATTTTTCCGACCAAGTCTATATCTTCAATGGATTTTAACTTTTCAACATCTTCATTTGAAAGTTCTTCTTTAATCTCCCCATGATAAAAGCTTGAGGACATGTAATAACCATAGTTTGCTCTCATATTTCTATATCCGTAATAAAAAATTACAGTGAAAAACAGACTTACAATAAATAAGGAAATAAAAATAGGGAAATTCTTTTTATTCATTTCTTTCATCTCCTACAATTTTTCCATCGACTATTGTAACAATGCGATTTGCTTGCAAGGCTATTTCTTCGTCATGTGTGATTAGGATAATCGTCTGTTTTAAGCTTCTATTGAAGTATTTAAAAATTTCTATAATTTCCTTGGAATTTTTCCTGTCCAAATTACCTGTTGGTTCATCTGCCAATATGATAGATGGATTATAGATAAGACTTCTAGCTATGGCAACTCTCTGCTGCTGACCTCCTGATAACTCACTTGGAAAAGAGTCAAGTTTACTTTCTATACCCAGTTTTTTTACTATATCTGAAAATTCATCTTGATTTATTTTTCTTTTATCAAGTTTTAGTGGAAGTTCTATGTTATGACGAACTGTTAAATTTGGTATCAAATTATAAAATTGATAAATTAGTCCGACTTTCCTTCTTCTGAAGTAGGCTAATTCTTTTGAAGAATACTTTGCGATGTCGTTACCATCTATATAAACCTTACCATCATCTGGACTATCTACTCCTCCTACAATGTGCAAAAGTGTAGATTTACCGGACCCACTTGGTCCTACAATGGCAACAAATTCTCCTCTTTCTATTGTAAGGTCAACTCCATCCAGGGCCACTACCTTGGAATTTCCCTCTCCATATTCTTTTCTTAGGTTTTCTACTTTTAATATTTCCATACTTTCCTCCTTTTTCTTATGTCAAGGTAAGCATATAAAAGTAAAGTGATTTTTAGGTGACATTATAAAATTTAATTTCAAATCTTGCACCCTCTTTAGTATTTGAAACAGAAATTTCTCCATTGTTTTTTTCGACAATTGTCTTCGCCATAGCAAGGCCAATTCCAAAACCATTTGAATCAGGCGTTTTATAAAAGCGTTTAAATATTTTTTTCATATTCTCTTTTTCTATTCCTCCGCCATTATCTTCAATGATTAAGCTTGTATAGAGGGGGTTTTTGTATGATGAAACCACGATTTTATCACAAGCTGGTCTATTGTAAGCATTTTTAAGAATATTTATGATAGCTTCTGCTAACCAATAAAAATCTCCGCAAATACTGTTTTCTTTTAAACTCTTCTCTACTTCTACGTTGGTAGATTTCCTTAAATCTAAACTATCTAAAGAATAATCCACTAATTCATCTAAACGAATTTGTTCTTTTTTCATTAAATCTTTGTTTGCATCAAGGCTTGATAGTTTGAGCAAAATATCTGATAGGGAGTTTAATCTAAAAGTTTGCCTTTTTAAAATTCCTATATCTTCAATATCTGGAAAATCCATCTCCAAATTTTCTATAGAAAAAAGCATAGATGTGATGGGAGTTTTTATTTGATGGGCGATATCTTCTAGGTATTCAATTTGCTTTTTGTTATTTTTAGTGGTCGTCTCCTTGGCCTCTACTATTTCTATAAAAAGCTTGTAAATTTTATCTTCCAAAATTGAAAAATCATCTTGCTTCATAGGAATTTTATAATTTTGCTTTTTCATATTTTCTATCAAATCTATAAGCTCATTTATTCTATTTTTCTTTCTTGATTCTAAAAAATAATAAAGAAATAAAATACTTATTATCCAAAATACATATATCATTTAATCCATCCTATAACCAATTCCTCTAGCAGTAGTGATAACTTCTCTATCAAGTTTTTCCCTGATTCTTTTGATAGTTGATGTTAGGGTATTATCATTTACAAACTTATCCCTGTCTTCCCAAAACATTTCTAACAGTTGACCTCTTGTATAAACTCTGTGAGGATTTTTAATAAATAAGACTAGGATTTCATATTCAAGTGGAGTTAATTCTATAAGTTTAGATTTAAAATAAACTTTTGACTGATTTAAATCTATTTTTATATCCTTATAAGATATACTTTTATCTTGTGATATAGGCATTGTCCTTAAAACCGCATCAATTCTTGCCCTTAATATGGCAAGGGAAAATGGCTTTGTTAAATAGTCGTCTGCTCCTTGATCTAAGGCAGCAATTATAAAATCTTCATCGTTTTTAACCGTTGTTATAATGACTCTTATGTCCTTATCTTTTAATCTCTCTATCAAATGCTGACCATCTTTATCTGGTAGATTTATGTCTAATAGTGCCACATCCATATCTACATTCATCTTATAGGTCGCTTCGTAAAAAGATGATGCAATCTCTACCTCATAACCATTATTAACCAAATACTTTTCCATTTGTAATGCTATCTCTTTATTATCTTCTATGATTAAAATATTTTTCATTCTTATCCTCTTAATTAAATTTTAATAGTCATATTCACAGTATACCATTAATAATATAGTAAATTAATCAAAATTAATTGTAATATAAAATTAATAAAAAAGACCTACTATCTCTTTGAGAAGAACTTCATGGTCCAGAAATTTTAAAACATGGAAATAATATCAAGTGAACAACTGATGAGAAATTAGAAATAGTAAGCAAAGTTCTAGCAGGAAAACAATAAGGTCTGTAGCAATTGAAATCGGTATTAATCCTGGATAACTTTATTCATGGGTTAACAATTACAAAATTTATGGATATATATATGAGATTTATGCTTTAATACCTCAATTCCATGTGTTTCTACTAAATTATTCCATCTTCTTATGTAGTTACGGAAGTAATATTTGTTGATACCTCTAGGTGTATCAGACCATTACCTTATTTGTATAATTCTATACAGTTCTTTTTAAACTCATAGATATATTTCATAAAAATACCCTCCTTACTGGTTTGTCCAGTAAAGAGGGTACATATCATGTCAGGATTTAGGTTGATACACAAAATTATTTACAGATCCAATCAAAATCCAATTCGCATTCTTTACGCACTTCCCATTCCCCTCTTTGTCTTTATCATTTATCTTAAGAATAAACGATATAAGCAAATATATTACATTGACTAATACTGCTCCAATTACATCTACTGTTAGGATAAGCCTAAAGACACTTACCTTGTCAATATTCTGTAATACAGATGTCGTAAAAGTAATTCCACCAACAAACGCTAAAACTATTGATGCAAATATGCCCAAAATAGTAACATACTCTCTTTCTATTCCTATAACATGATCATCGTTTATGGCGATTGAGCTTGTTGCTGAGCCACAAAATAGGTCTAGGACTTTTTGATTTTCTCCTAGAAAATCTTTGGCTGTTTTGTATAATTTTTCTGTCATATAATCATTTACTTGATAAAAATCGTTCATAGATATTTTGAATTTTTTTCCTAGTAGATTATATATGAGATAATCTTTGCCTGAAATATTTATTTTTTCTTTTTTATTTATTAGGTTAATGTTGTAAGTTGAATCTTTGTATTGGTTTTTTATATATGGGATAATTTTTTCGTCTTTTATTTTTATATTTAAAAGTATCTCTTTTTCGTTTGCTCTTATTGTGATTTCTTCTATTTCTTCTATCTGGCTACTTCCATCACCCGTGATGGCTTTTTAAATATTCTTTTTTATTATTTCTTTTAATTTAATGCTTTTAGAGTTGTAGACAATACTTGAAAGTCTGTATTTGCTTGAATTAATTCTTCTCTTTCCTTTGCCACTTACCATATTAGCTCGTCTATCCATTTCTTCTTGGACTCGCATAAATATTTCTTTAGATATAATAGAAAAATAGCTTTTAAGATTTCTTTAAAATATCCTAAAAGCCACCTGTTTCAACACTTTTATATCTTGTTATTCTATTTCATTGGCATCAATACCACACTCTCAAGCGTTTTAAAGTATAGAAAAACATTTATTTTACCACGATTGAATGAGTCTTGATATTACACTAAAAATAACATGGGGAATAGTACAAAACATCTGACTATCTACCATCTTTCTTAATTTTATTGTAACTCTTAATGAGTATCGCCTTTTTCTGATTGTTCTTGCACAAATTTGATGCTATTTTGAATATATTCTTTCTCTTTTTCTGTTGCAACTTCTTCTAATTGTTTAAATAAAGCAATACATTCATTCCGTTTACCTAATACATTAAATGCAATTGCAATATTGAGATACCATATCATTTCATCTTTCATATCTTTAGGTTTCGTATCTATTGCAAGAAGTTTTTCTAAAAAGATTTCTCCGTTTTTGTTTTCTTGATATTCTTTTACAATATCGTTATTCAGTTTTCTGAATTGACGTCCTCTAAGCATTAAAACAAAGAATACAGTAAAGAAATAAACAATAGTAATAACAACACCACCAACGATAACGCCTAAAAAGCCAATTGTTGATTTTACATAGGGAGCTATGTTCACATAAATAAATAGCAGTACCGCCCAAAATAGTAAGGCCAATCGGATAAGCCATTTATCTCTTTTTTCATATATTGCTCTTTTATTTTTTAGATTTTCGGGTTCGTAAATCATTTTATTTCACTCCTTTATTGCTACATCAATCAGAATTTGTTTTACTGAGTTCTACAAACTGGAATTTGAATTATTGATTATTTTAAGAAAATTTTTAGAAATTTATCAGTGTTAACTTTCCTCTGATTATAGCTTTCTATTTTGCTCTAACAGCATTAATTCTTCATCTATTAATACGTTACCTTTCATTGTTATTTTCCTCCTTGCTCAACACTGCCACGTATTTCAATATCAAATTCTTGACCTTTGCGAACAGTTCCAAGCGCAAATGCTATTCTTCCTTCCCTTACCTCCGAAAAATCCTTATGTTCAGAAGATGTAAATCTTTCGTTTCTACACACTTCCACCCACGGACCGCCATAAAACTTATTTTCTTTCATCCACGTAAAAAACTCTGTCGTAAATTTCATCAGTTCATCATCCGTTTTACAAATCTCATCCGAGATAAGGATGTAAGCCCCTATCCTTGAAATAGTGTGCTGCATTAAAAAATCTTCATTCAATTTTGTAAGTTCTTCCGTCTTCACATCTCCAACATCAAGACTCGATACATACACACGAAACTGTTCTTCCGGCAAAAACTCCGCAAAATGTTTATTAAGCAACTTTTCAAATTCAATTCGTACTGCAAAATCCAAATAGTCGTCCTCATAATTTCCATCCTTTTTCGACACTTCAACCGTATCAATTTCCGGGTCATATCCGTCGGGAACAATCAATATGCGCGCTTCCTTATCCAGCAGTTCCGGATGATGATAGGCAATATATGTAAAATGCACTCCATACGGCGCATATTTCTCATTTACATATGTCAGCATATCGTCCGCCATACTAAGATAAATCTTTTGTTTGCCGGTAAGTTGGCTGTAATCAAGCGGAAGTTCTTCCTTTGTTAATATCTCTTTCTGCTGGTCGGTTAAAACCACATTCTGGTCCTTTGTTTCCGTATTGTTTGTGTAATTCGCACTCATTCTGCAACCCCCTAAACATAATATCATTATAAATATTGCTACAATTCCTATGCCACGCTTAAACATTTGCATTTTCCTCCTCCGTTGGGGAATTAAAATATTACTTTTTATGGTACTTTCATCAAACAGACCATCACTATAGTTTTACCACATATTATTTTTATACTATACAAAAAATATATCTAATTAAAAATGCTACGATAAATACCCTGAATATGTTATAGGTCATTAAATTCATCCGCGTCGAGTTAAAGACTTTGTATACTCTCTTGTAATTATTGTCATAATGATAATTGCAAAATAAACAAATTTCTCCAATAATCCACTCACTTTTTCAAAATGAATAAATTATTGATTTATTTCTTCGTCAAACAATATTACTTGATTTTATCTTCTACATATATCATAAATGCTAGTAATTTTTTTGTTCATTCTGCACTTCTATCATCCAAACAGTATATCTTTTTGATTTGCTTATATTTTGCCTTACCTTCAGCACTTGTCAAATCCAGCTATATTTTAACACTTATATGTTTATTGACATCAAGTTTAGATAAAAGTGCAACCGTCTCAACATGCTTTGTCTTTTGCTTGGGAACATAATTTTTTATCCTCGTCATTCTTGTAGGAGCACAATTTTTTAATATCATTATCTTTAGCATTTTTTCTTTTATCTTTAAAGTTATTAGAATCTTGACTATCTTTAACTCCTGTTTTGAAGTAGAATGTTAAGTCATAGGGATGAACTGTTCCGTCTTTATCAATTCTACCCACTACGACTTTATCAACTATGCTTTCAAATACTGTTCTATTAAATTCCTCTATAATTTCTCTATTCTCTAACACCTTTTTAAATTGCTTTAATCTTTCTTTAATAGAGTTTTCATCTTTTATCGTTAGTTCCAGTGTTTTCTTTTCATCGAGTAATTCTTCTTTTTGTTTTGTCAGTTTTTTATACTTTTTAGCATAAACTTCTTCGTCTATACTATCTTCCAAATGAAGATCAACTAACTTTCTTTCTTGACTAATGATTCTATTTAATTGACTTTCTAACTTTTTCAGCTCCTTGACTAAAGTATTATCATTTATTTCTTCTTCAACAATTTTTAAAAAGTCATCTATTACTGTTGAATCTGCATGGCATAATTGCCTATAGCTTTCAACAAAAGCTTTTTCTATCGCCGCTTCTTGTATTCCTTTTGAATGAGGGCAATATTTTTTACCTTTTTTAGTTGATCTTACACATTGCCAGTTAATTTTTTTATAAATTGAACTAGTGTGCCATGTTCTTCTTGAAAGTATTTCACCACAAAAT
>OIFD01000115.1_pt1 | contig 53597 bp, 43 predicted proteins | sample 1582021 | NCBI WGS metagenome assembly OIFD01 (sample SAMN07501059, study PRJEB24779) | human gut metagenome | isolation source: stool | host: human infant | place: USA: Pittsburgh, PA | reverse complement strand
TTGTTTTTAAAAAAATATAACAGCTGTCTTTTTCGACAACTGTTATATAATACTCTTTTATTTTTATCCTGTCAATAGCTTTTTTATATTTTTTAATCTCTTGAGTATTAATCTCTTATTCTATCTCTTAACTCCTCTATGTCCCTTTGTCTTTCTTCTAATCTATTAGTTAGGTTGGGGAAGGATTTTAAAATTCTCTTCTCTTTTATTAGTTCTCTTCTTTCTCTTAACTCTTTAACCCTATTTTCTAATTCAATATACTCCCTCGTCTTCTTTAACTCTTCCTGTCTACTTTCTATTTGAACTGTCCTGTCGTAAACTCTCACTCCAATCCTATCTGATACTTTCTTAATGTCTTTGCTTATTCTATCTATTGCTCTGAATTCTTTATTTAATCCAATAAGTGTATTAATAGTAGCAATTAGGTCTATGGTCATAATTATCACTAGACCAATTCCCAAATATAGTGATACTCTTTCTGGTATTAGGCTTACCATTTTTCTAATCATTGGATGGACTGCTTCGTATAATAGGAAGCAAAACATGCCCCATATGACAGAAAACTCTAAGCAGACGTAACCTCCTATGTTAAGTCTTCTATCAGAGTAGTCCCACCATCTCTCGTGAAAAATTTTCTCAAGCAAGAAACCTGCAATGTACTCTATTATAGTTGCTATGAACATGGATCCCAGGAACAAGACCATCTTGTTCTTCTCTGCTATGTCTGTTAAAAAGTATATTACTGCTATGGCACCAAAACCATAGATGGGACAATAGGGTCCAGCTAAGAAGCCTCGGTTTATAAATCTTCCCTTAGTTACTGTGTGATAAGATACTTCTATTACCCAACCCACAAAGGCGTAGATAAAAAAATAAATTAAGTAGTCTCTCATGTCTTCCTCCTTCTAATTTTATTTAAAAAAAATATGTTAGTCTCACTAACATATTATAACCTATTAATGTTTAATTTGGCTGTAATTTTTTATTATTTCTTTTCTTCCGCTTACTCCAAGTTTTTTATAGACAAGGGTTAAGTTATTTTTTATTGTCTTCTCACTGATGTAAATTTCCCTAGAGATTTCCTTATTTGTTTTGCCAGATATTATTTCTTCTAAGAGTTTCTTTTCTCTCCTATTAAGGGATTTTAATTTTTCAAACTTATTATTTCTATCACTTCTTAATTTTTTTAAATTTTCTTCTATATATATGTATCCCCTAAGTGTCTTATCTATTGCATCAATAACTTCTTCTTCTGATGCCCCAAGACTTAAAAGCGAATACTCCACTACTAGTGGCAAGTCCCTCTCGTCGATTAACCTAATTTTTTCTACTTCAAGTTTCTCTAGTTCCTTGTCCTGAAATATTAAGATATCAAAATCTTTTTCTTTGTCTTTATAAAAATCAAGGACTTCATATCCTTCTAGGATATCTTGAAGTCCTCTCTTTATAATTTCACTTTTCGTCTCTATAGAAACTCTTATCATTTTATTTCCTTTACACTTTCTCTCTCAAGAATTTGTGATGGAAGCACAAGATTTTCTGATAAGTCGCTTTCTTTCTTGTCAATTTTCTTTAGGATTTTCCTAATTGAAACTGCTCCAATGTCATAGTAAGGAACCTTTACTGTTGTAAGTTTTGGTCTGTAGATGTCTGATATATAAGATCCACCAAAACCTGTAACTGATATATCATCTGGTGTCTTGTAGCCATTATCTAAAAGCATATTCATTAGGTGGATTGCAATTGTGTCATAGGATGTAAAGAAGGCTGTAATATTTTCTTTTTTTACAGTGTCAAGAATTTTATCTTTTTCATCTTCTATGTCACTTGCTTCTAAACCTTCAACAAGTAGGTTTACCTTCTTTAGGCCAGCCTCTTCCATGGCCCTATTGTAACCTTCAATTTTTTTCTTTTCAAAAGTCCTGTCATAGTCTCTTCTAATAGCAAGAGATGCAATATTCTTGTGTCCCTTTTCTATTAAAAGTTTTACCATTTCATAGGATGCTTTTTCATAGTCTATTTCTGTAGAGAATCTTTCAATTTCATAGAAGTTTGAGATTATTACATAGGGAATCTTACTCTCTTCAAGCTTATACTCAAGTTTAGGGTTGTGTAAGTTTGAAATTACAATAATACCTTCAACTTGTTTTTGAGCTAGAAGGTTGGCAAACTTCATTTCTGATTCAACGTCACCATAAGAGCTTGATAGGAGTATGTCGTATTTATACATTCTTCCAATTTCTTCAACTCCTCTTAGGATTTGTGAAATAAAATTGGATCCAATGTCTTCTACAATTACACCAATTAAATTAGATTTTTTTGTAACTAAACTTCTCGCAACTTCGTTTGGTTTGTAATCCAATACGTCAATAGCGTGTAGGACTCTTCTTCGTGCCTCAGGGCTAACAGGTTTCGAGTCATTTATTACCCTTGATACTGTAGAAATGGACACATCTGCCATTTTTGCTACGTCTTTAATTGTAGATGCCATAGCTTCCTCCTTATGGTACTATTATTTTTAATTTATTTTCTAAAACCTTGAAAGTCATAGGAAGTGTTGATGCTTTCTCTCCATCAACATCAATTGTGAGCTTCTCATCACTTTCTATTTTTATATTTTTCGTCTTTAAGTACATTACCTTGTTATGATCAACATGTCGGCCACCCATTAGAGAAGTAAATAATTCTGGCACATCAGAAATTCTAATTCCCTTAAAAATAAGAACATCGAGATAGCCATCTGAAATATCAGCCAGAGGCGCCATTTTTTTAAAACCACCAACCGAAGTTGAGTTGGTTATTAAGAATAAAAGTCCTTCTACCTTTCCAGTGAATTCTTCACTTTCTACATAAAAGTTTAGGCTCTTTTGGTTTCTTAAAATCCTCTCTTCTAAAAGAACCCTTGCACCTTCAAGATAATAAGCCATATCTCCTAGAGTTGCTTTTTTTTCAGCTGGAACAGTATAGGCAATTTCTGTAAGCATTCCTCCTGCAGCAACATTTATAAAGGCTCTTTCGCCAGCAAGTCCAAGATCAATTGTCCTAGTCTTGAAATTTTTTATCATCTTGTAGAAGGCGTTGGGAGAAGTAGGAAGCCTTTGGGCATTGGCAAAGTCATTTACCGTACCACTTTGTAGAATTCCAAGAGGTGTATCCCTTCCTGATAGGTAAATCCCATTTACAACTTCATTTACTGTCCCGTCTCCACCACTACAAATTATGAAATCTTCACCAGAATAGTCATAAGCAAACCTAGTGCCATCCCCTTCTTGATGGGTAAATAGGAGTTCAATCTCATACTTATCCTTGCTCATTAATTTTATAAGTTCTAGAATTTTATTTAGTGCTGTTCCCCTACCTGAATTGGGATTGGCAATGATCTTTACTCTTTTCATCTTTTCCTCTCGTCTTACTTATAAAAATAAAAGGAGACGAAGAATAACTCCGTCCCTAGCTTATCTTAGAAAGACTTCTTTTAAAGTCTTTGCAACTTCTTTTAAAATATAAAAATAGTCGATGGCGTTATTTGAACTAAGTGAAATAGTTTTTGCTGTATCAGAAATAACGTCTGATATATTCATAACTGTATTTGATACCCTATAAGAAGTATCATCGACTTGTCTTGTAATACCATTAACTGTGTCTGAAACAGAACCAACAGTTGATACAAGTCTTGCGACTTCTGGTTTCACATCATTTACAAGATTTGTAGCGTCAGTTGAAATTGCGTTCACATTATCAGAAATATCCTTGGCATTATCCATAATGGAAGGAACAGTCTTTATAGTGTGATCAATTTCTCCTTGGTTTCTCTCAACAATTTCATTAACATTTTTTAAAATTTTAAATACATTAATTAGAACTAGAAATAGTGCAACAAGTGCAGCTATACCAGCTACATAAAGTAGGAAACTAAGTAGGCCACCTATAGTAAATGCTTGATCTAACATCTTCTATACCTCCTATCTTATTTTCTTTTTTCTTTTTCTACCTTATCTTTTGTTTCTTCAACAGATTCTTTTACATTTTCAGCAGATTTTTTTGCTTCTCTTTTAACGTCTTTTGCGCCTTCTTTTACTTCATCTTTAACGTCTTCTGCAGTATCTTTAACTTCTTCTGTTGTGTTTTTTACATCATATTTGATGTCTTCAGCACCAGCTCTAACAACTTCGCCAATTGCTTTAGCTTTTGCCTTAGCAACTTCTACATCTTCGTCAAATTCATATTTTTTAAGTGTAGCCTTGTCTCTTAAGTCAGCATAAGTCTTTTTAGCTTGTTCGCCAGCTTGATAAGCCTTGAATTCAATAGTATCCTTAGCATCGTTAGCTGCGTTTAAAGCTTGGTTAGCTGCTTCTTTAGATTTGTTAGCAATATCTTCACGAGTTTTTCTACCTTCTTGAGGTGCAAAAAGAATTCCACCAAGTGCTCCTAAAGCAAGACCAGTACCAACCTTAGAAATTTCTTTAAGTCTTCTTCTTCTAACTGCTTGGTTTCTCTTTTCTTCTAAATAATCAAATAATCCCATAATAATTCTCCTTATAATATAATTTATTTATTAATATTTTACCCTTTAAAGCTTAATTCAATCACATTAAACCATAAATATTAGAAAAAAATAATAAAATCTAAAATAATAGTAAAAACCGCAATGCCGACACCTAGTTAATTCACACCCGCCAATTATCATGGTGGGTCAAAAACTTGATAGCGCATTCTGACTTCCGCTCAAAGACGGCTTGTCATAGGACGCTGATACACAGTTTCCCGTGTTAAATTTGTCGGTTGAATTAAGTAGGCATTCTTCGAACATCGCAGAATTTACTTAAGTAAATTATAACTCAATGAAAATGTTTTTTCAATAAACTTCGGGAAAAAAGGAAAAATCCTCTGGCAGTTTAGCAAAGACTTCCAGGTCCTTATTAGTCCTTGGGAGCTTAAACTTTAGAGAATATGAATGAAGAGCCTGCCTATTAATAAGGTCTGACTTAGATCCATAAAGTCCATCGCCAAGAATTGGATGGCCAAGGTGGGCCATGTGAACCCTAATCTGATGAGTCCTTCCTGTGTGAAGGGTCAAGAGGACTAGACTCATGCCCTCGTACTCACCAAGGACCTTATAAGAAGTTAAAGATTTTTTGCCAATGACATAGTTGACTTCACGCCTTATTCCATCTTCACTTGTGGCAATGGGGCCGTCAATTATTCCTTCTTTTTCATCTAGAATTCCTTCCACTATAGCAATATATTTTTTCTCAACCCCATCTTTGAAGTCGCTGGAAATCTTATCTTGAGCAAAAGAATTTTTAGCGGCAACAACAAGGCCTGAAGTGTCCCTGTCAAGTCTATTTACAAACCTAACCTTTCTCTTTAACCCCTGGTCTTCAAAATATCCCAAGAGATAGTTTAAGAGAGTCCCATCTGCATCGTCCTTTGCTGTGTGAGTCACCATAAAAGGCTCTTTATTTACAATTACAAGATCATCGTCCTCGTAAACTATATCAAGGTCCTTGTGTTCTACAGCTCCATTGGGATCTTCATCTTCAAACCTAAGGGAAATAATATCTCCCTTCTTTAAAAATTTATTTTTCTTATTTAATCTTGAATTTAAATAAATATTTCCACTCTTAACAGACCTTCTTATAAGTCTGGAGGAAAGACCCCTCTCCTTAAGAAAATCATTTACCTTAATTTTATCTCTTGAACTTCCATTGAATTTGAAATTTAAAAAATCTTTGGAATTTAATCTATACATTTTACACCTCTAGTCAAGGGAACTTTATTCGTTTATAATATAAATAATGATACAAAAAATCAAGGGGGTTTAGTCTTGTCAAAAATTATAAATATACTGACTAATGCAAATTATGAATCTAAAAAAACAGCAAATAATTTGCACAAGCTTTTAACAAAATATGGATATGAACCCTTTAATGGTTTCAAAAAAAATGCTGAGCTTTCTATTTGTATTGGAGGCGACGGTTCCTTTATAAAGGCCATCCACAAGAACGACTTCCCAGATATGCCCTTCGTGGGAATAAACACTGGCCACCTGGGTTTTTATCAAGAGATAAAACCTGAGGAAGTGGAAGAATTTGTCAAAGATTATAAAAATGGCAACTACCAAGTTGACGACATCAAACTAATAAGATCTGACATCTACACAAAGAACAAGGTCTACAAGTTTTATTCAGTGAACGAAGTTGTCTTAAAGGCTGCACACTCAAAGACAATCCACATGAATGTCTTCATAGATAGAAATCATGTAGAAAAATTTTCTGGTGACGGAATCTTGGTTTCCACTCCAACAGGGTCCACTGCCTACAACTTTTCTTCTGGCGGGGCCATAGTCTACCCAAGCCTTCACGTCTTGCAAATGACTCCCATCTCTCCAGTGAACTCAGCTGCTTACAGGTCTCTTGGCTCATCTGTCATAGTTCCAGGAGCCCACACAATTTCACTTGTTGTTGAGAAGAGATACAAGGATTCCAACTTACTCTTAGTTGACGGGTCAGAATATTTCTTCAACAACTTGCACAGGGTCAACATCAGACTCTCAAACAAAACAATAAAAAAACTCGTCTTCTCAAATAATTCCTACTGGGATAATTTAAAAGACAAGTTCCTATAAGATTAGTCCTAGGTCAAAGCCCAGGACTTTTTTATTTTTTTAATTTGTCAAAATCTTTTGCTTCTGACTAATAAATTTTTTTAAAAAAGTTCATGCAAGGAAACTTTTGAAATCAAACATCCTCGCAAGAGCTTTATCTATTTACAAAGTCATAAAAAAATCTCACCCAAGCTTACAAACTTAATGGATGAGATTTTATTTTTATTTATTTTTATTTATTTTTCTTTTCAATTGCTGCTCTCACAAAGCCATTAAATAATGGGTGAATTTTTGTTGGCCTTGACTTGAATTCTGGGTGGAATTGGCAAGCTACGAAGAAGCCTTCGTCCTTTAGTTCAATAATTTCAACTAGGTCCTTGTCTTCATTGATGCCAGAGAAGGCCACACCAGCCGATCTTATTTGTCCCCTGAATTGGTTGTTGAACTCGTATCTATGTCTGTGTCTTTCCTTAATTTTTTCTTCTCCATAAAGAGAATAAACTAAAGAATCTTTTTCAAGAGTGCAGTCATAGTTACCAAGTCTTAAAGTTCCACCAACATTTTTTATGTCCTTTTGATTTTCTAAAAGGTCAATAATTGGATAATTTGTGTCTGGATTTATTTCCGTAGAGTTAGCGTCCTTTAGGCCAAGTTTATTTCTTGCAATGTCAATTAGGGCAACTTGCATTCCGTAACAAATTCCAAAGTAAGGGATGTGGTTGTCACGAGCGTACTTTGATGCCATAATCATACCTTCTGTTCCACGTGAACCAAAGCCACCTGGGACAATTATTCCATCAAGTCCATCAAGTACACTTACATCTTTTTCTATATCTTCTGAATTTATCCACTCAATATTTACCTTGTAACCATTTTCGCAACCTGCATCAGTTAAGGCTTGAGTTACAGAAAGATAAGCATCGTGAAGGCTTACATATTTTCCCACAAGACCAATAGTCACTTCGCCCTTTACGTCCTTAAATCTCTCTACCATTTCCTTCCACTTGCCCTTGGAAGCTGGTCTGTCTTCTAGGTCAAGTTCCTTAAGGATGTAGTCATCAAGATGTTGGTCGTGGAATACTAGGGGAACTTCATATATAAGGTCAACATTTGTAGATTGGATAACTGCCTCCACTGGAACGTCACAGAATAGAGAAATTTTTTCTCTCAAGTCATCTGTAACCACTCCATTGGACCTTACAATTATTACGTCAGTCTTGATTCCGTTGGACATAAGCTCCTTAAACGAGTGTTGAGTTGGCTTTGTTTTTAATTCATCTGATCCAGGAATATTTGGAACAAGAACTGTGTGGACAAAAAGGACGTCAGACTTTTTATTTTCTGAGTGAATTTGTCTAATGGCTTCTAAGAATGGAAGGGACTCAATGTCACCTACTGTACCGCCAATTTCTGTTATTACAACATCAGCCTTAGATTCCTTTGCAGCCTTATAAACTGCATTTTTGATTTCATTTGTAATGTGTGGGATAACTTGGACAGTTGCACCGTCATAGTCTCCCCTTCTTTCTTTTGCAATAACTCTTGAGTAGACCTTACCAGTTGTAATTGATGCACCCTTAGTTAATTCTTCATCAATAAATCTTTCATAGTGGCCAAGGTCTAGGTCAGTTTCTGCTCCGTCCTTAGTTACAAAAACTTCTCCATGTTGGTAGGGACTCATAGTTCCTGGGTCAACATTTAGGTAGGGGTCGAACTTTTGCATGAATACAGAAAGTCCCCTGTCCTTTAAAAGTCTACCAATACTTGCTGCAGAAATTCCCTTTCCAATTCCTGAAACAACTCCACCTGTAACAAATATAAATTTAGTCATACTTCCTCCTAGCTTAGTGAATTAAAAATATCTTCGTAAGATGGCAAAGTCATATTTTTTCTTGAGATTAATTTTTCCATTTGGTCTGCAATTTTTCGCGTTGCAAGTAATTTTGTGGCAATATTTCTCTCAACATACTCTGCTTTTTTATAAATTTCATCTATTTTATTTGAATGGTCAAGGAGAAGTTCAATCTCATCTCCACATTCAAGTAAGTCTGTAATCATCTTGTCTATTTTATCATACTTAGTCCTTAGTTTTTCATTGTTTTTAAATTTTAAAATTTGAGATAGGTCTTTTAATTCAGCCATTCCCATAGGGATTAAATCCTTGTGGATCATTGATACCATGGTCTTGGCCTCAAGACTGTGATAAATTACCACTTCTTCGAGGTTTACTTCATAAGATGCCTTGATTTCCTTTTCAGTATAAATTTCCCTCTTGATAAAAATATCATTGAAGTCAAAGTCTCTCAAAGAAACTAGGGCATCAAAATAAGTCTTGTGGTTGGCAAGTCCCCTTCTCTTGGCTTCTTCCTTCCAATCATCAGAATAATTATCTCCGTCGCAAATTACCCTGTCGTGTTTTTCCATAACATCTCTTACAAGTTCAAGAGTTTTTTCTCTCAGCTTAGTGGGATCATCTTGGAAGTCCTTTAATTCTTCATAAAATTTTTCAAGAGAGTCTGCCATGGCACAGTTTAGGGCAATGTTTAAGTCAGACCCAGTCTTTGAAGACCCCAACATCCTAAATTCAAACTTGTTGCCAGTAAAGGCAACAGCTGCCGTCCTGTTCCTATCACTAGAATCCATTGGGACACTTAAGAGGTTGTAACCCCTAAAGGCCTTGTCAGAATTATTTTTATATTCAATATCTTCCTTTATATCCCTAAATAATTCTTCAAGGTCTGATCCAAGGAAGAGGGAGATAATTGCTGGTGGAGCCTCATCTGCCCCCAGCCTAAAGTCATTGGAAGTTGATGATGCACTTAACCTCAAGAGGCTTTGGTACTTGTCTGTGGCCTCAATTATGGCAGCAACAAATAATAAGAAGACATTGTTATTATAGGGGTCGTCGCCTGGGTCAAAAACATTTAGACCGTAGTTTGTAACAATGGAATAATTGTTGTGCTTGCCAGAACCATTTACGCCATCAAAGGGTTTTTCATGGAAGAGACAGACCAAATTATTTTCTAGGGCAGTTTCTTTTAAGATGTTCATCAAAAGTTGATTGTCATCTATAGCCACATTTACATTTTCAAATAAAATTGCCATTTCAAATTGATTTGGGGCAACTTCATTGTGCTCAGCTTCAGAATAAATTCCAAGTTCATAAAGCTTTTGATCCACTTCCTTGTAAAATTTTTCTACTCTTGCGGGGATTTGTCCAAAGTAGTGGTCTGATAACTCTTGTCCCTTGGGAGAAGGTGCTCCAACAATGGTTCTTCCAGTACTCTTTAGGTCGCTTCTCTTATTGTAGATTTCCTTATCAAGTAGAAAAAATTCTTGTTCAAGTCCAACCTTGACCCTCATCCTGTAGGCATACTCGTCCTTCTCAAATAAGTTGACGATCTTTGTTCCCTCATCACTTAGGATTTTTGTGGAGTCAATAAGGGGTCCCCTCTTGTCAAGTTTTTCTCCTTTATAGGACATAAAAATAGTTGGGATGTATAAGACACTTCCTATGACAAAGGAGTTTGCTGTAAGATCCCAATAAGTATAGCCCCTTGCTTCAAAGGTAGACCTCATGCCACCAGATGGGAAGGATGATGCGTCGGGTTCTCCCTTTACAAGTTCCTTGCCAGAGAACCTATTTATTGGTTCGTTATCAGAAGTCCTAGATATAAAAGCCTCGTGCTTCTTGGCAGTGTGACCTGATAGGGGCAAGAACCAGTGGGCAAAGTGCGTTGCCCCATTCTTTAGGGCCCAGTCCTTCATGGCATGGGCAATGGCATCAGCAGTTTCCCTGTCTAAGTCCTTTTCGTTTCTAAGTGCGTCCTTCCACTTTAAGTAAATTGGATAGGGTAGTGATTCCTTCATCTTCTTCTTGTTAAAGCTTTTTATTCCAAATTCTTCTATCATGCTTCCCCCTATTAAAAATAAAAACAAAAAAATGGCAATTAATTAAAATTGCCATTATGAAAAACCTGTGGTTTCTTTTTATTTTATTTCAATTTAAAAACTTTGTCAATAAAATATAGTCATTCAGAATCCCTTAAAAGGAGGACGTGAACATCAAACCATTGCCCATGGATAGACACATTAACCTCTCCACCGAGAAGCTCTGCTAGGTTCTTAACTATATTAAGACCAAGTCCCGACCCTTCAGAGTGGCGTGACCTGTCAGCCTTTAAAAGTTCTTCAAAAAGTTCATCAGAGTTCATATTTACTTTTTCGTCTACAATGTTCTTCACATAAAATTCTATTGTAGACTTTCTTTCAATCACACCAGCAAGGACACTTGTCCCTGGCCTTGCGTGTTTGGCTGCATTGGAAAATAAGTTTTCCACAATTCTCACAAAGAGGTTGACGTCAGTGTAGATTAAAATCTCATCACTTTGAGACTTATAAGAAAAATCTAGGTCCTTCTTCTCAAAGAGGGAATCGTAATCGGCATAAATTTGCAAAATCATCTCGTTTAATTCCACTAAGGACTTCTCAATAGATAGGTTGCCTGTACTTGTCTTTGAGGCAAAGACCAAGTCGACAATTAAGTCCTTTAGCCTAGTGGAATTTCTCTTTAAGATGCTAATAAAATCCTTGGCCTCGTCATCAAGGGAATCCTTCTTGGACAAGAGGTCTGCATAATTAATTATTGAGGTAAGGGGAGTCTTTAAGTCGTGGGAAATATTTGTAATTAGATCAACCTTAAACCTCTCAGACCTAAAGTTTTCTTCTAGCCTAATCCTGTCTCGCTTCTTAAAGTCTTCCATTAAGACAGTAATCCTGTCCAAGTACTCATTCTCAAAGGGCCCTGGGATTTCAAATTCATAGCCATAGAGGATGGACTCAATTAGTTCAATGGAAAGTGTGTTTTGGGCAAACTGAACTTCAACAATAATGACTGCCCTTAAAATCATAAAGAGAAGGACATTTAAGAGAACTATGCCACCACTTATTAAGCTATAAAAAAGTATGTACATTATTAGGGTCACATTCAAGGTACCAAAGAGCCTAAAATTTTTAAACCTCCTGTACTTGTAGAGGTTATAAGTAAAAATTGTGTCAAAAAGTTTTTTTCTCCTTATCTTTAAGAGGACAAAGAGAAGAGTCACAAGCCAGGAAAGTATAAAGTGCTTGTTAATATTAAAGAGTTCAAAAATAATTACTGAAGACACAAAAATATTTTCAATAAAAACCCTGTCTCTTAAATCGATAAAGACATTTTTCAAAAAATCTTTAAAATCAGCTAGCATCACTTGCCCTCAATCTTGTAGCCCATACCGTAGACAGACTTGATTAAATCAGGCTTTCTTGGATTGATTTCAATCTTGTCGCGAAGGTGGGAAATGTGAACAGAAATGATCTTTCTCACATCAACAGCCTCTTCCTCCCAGACTCTCTCATAGATTTCATTTGAAGAAAAAACTTTTCCAGGATTTTCTGCCAATAAATATAAAATCTTATATTCATAGGGTGTTAGGTTCACAAGATCATCTTCAACACGCACTTCCTTAGAGTCATCAAAAATGGAAACTCTGCCAATTTTTAAGTCCCCAGTCTTTATATCAGATGCCCCAAGGGAAAAATATCTTCTTATAAGAGAATTGACCCTTGCTGTAAGTTCCACTGCATTAAAGGGTTTAGTTATATAATCATCGGCTCCAACATTTAATCCCACAATCTTATCTGTGACTTCGCTCTTGGCCGATAATACAATAATAGGAATATTTGTCTCTTCTCTCATCTTCATAATAAGTGTAATCCCATCCATGACAGGCATCATTATGTCAATTATGGCAAGGTGAATTTCATTCTCCTTCATAATTTCAAGAGCGGCGGCCCCATCTTCTGCAGTGAAGACCTTGTAGCCCTCGGCCTTTAAATAAATTTCTATTGCGTCTAAGATATCTCTCTCATCGTCGCAAACTAGTATATTGTAGTTCATAGTATCACCTATTCCTATTTTATCATTTAACGAATTGTTATCATACGACTTTTACTATATAATACTCAAGAGGTGTTTGAAAAATATGAATAATTTTATAGATAAGATCAAAGACAATAAGGTCTTTACTTTTTTTGACAAGCTAATTTACAGGATCCTGGACCACGACACCCTCTCTTATGGAGGAAGTCTTACCTATTTTTTAGTCTTATCAATATTCCCCTTTTTAATTTCTTTAATCAACGCGATTAACTTTTCGGGGATACTTGATCCAGAATATATTTATGGACTTCTAGATGTCCTTCCCAGTGACATCCAAGAAATTGTGACAAACTTTTTAAACGAACTCCACATGTCATCATCTGGGTCTTTCTTCACAATTTCCTTTGTCCTAGGTCTTTTCACTGCATCAACAGCAGTCTTTAAGCTCATGAAAATAATAAATCAATCCTATGGCTTCGAAGAATCAAGGGGTTTTGTAGCCCAAAGGCTAATGGCCCTTTTCTTCACAGTGGCACTAATTCTTATGATTTTTCTTCTTGTCCTTACACAAATATTTGGACAAATTATATATGTAAATATCATGTCCTATCTGGGAATAGAAAATGAATTTTTCGACAAGGTCTGGTCAATTGCCAAAAATGCAATTCCACTTCTTTATATGTTAATAACTTTTGTCCTCTTGTACAAATTTTCTCCATCAAAGTCCAGGGAAAATATGATTAGCTTTAAGAGTGTCTTGCCAGGTTCTATTTTTTCAACCTTTGGTCTTATAATAGCATCGGCAGGCTTTAGTTTTTATGTGTCAAACTTTGGAAAATATTCCATAACTTATGGATCTCTTGGAGGTATTATAGTGTTTTTAGTTTGGCTCTATCTCCTATCAACAATTATTTTAGTTGGGGCAGAGATAAATGCTACTCTCTATTCTATGAAGAACTTCAAGAGTCTTAACAACTGGCCAAGGCACGACTCAATGCTAAAAAATTTACAAGACTAAGCTATTTCTGTGGCTGCAATTAGTGCAGTCACTTTTTTTATGCCTGCTTTTTTGGCAACTTTTGTAAGTTCAGCAATAGTTGCCCCAGTTGTTATTACGTCGTCCACAATAATTATCTCTTCTGCATAAGATTTCACTTTAAAGGCATCTCTTAAATTCTCTTCACGGTCTAACTTTTTTAGGCCAACTTGAAATTTAGTGTCTCTTAGCTTTTCAAAAATATCTTGGCATGATAAATCTAAGTTTCCTGCAATTTTTTCTGCCAAAAGTTTAGATTGGTTGTAGCCCCTTTCCCCTTCCTTATTTTTGTGCATGGGGACAAAAGTTATGACTTCTTTATTTAAATTTTTATCCAAAATCTTCTCTATCATTATTTCAGAAATTATCTCCCCATAGGAGACCTTCCCCTTGAATTTAAAATCTATTATGAGCCTTCTCATTATTCCAGAATAAGTAGAACAAACTATTAGATCATCGAGGCCCTCAATGTCATAATAGTAGGCTGGTTCCCTATTAATTAAGCCAAGGCACTCATGGCAAAGTCCATATTCTTCAACTTTTCTCCCACACAAGGGGCACTTATCCTCTTTTAATTTCATCTTGGTCCCTCAACTTCTTTGCAAGATTAGAATACCTCTTGCGGGTCTTGTTGTTTTCAATCATCTTCACAAGATAGTCGCTTATTCCCACAAGGACAACGGCCTTTGACGCCCTAGTTATTGCTGTGTAAATCAAATTTCTCGTCAAAAGCATTGGAGCAGCCCTATAAATGGGGATGACAACTACGGGAAACTCACTTCCTTGGGACTTGTGGATGGTCATTGCATAGGCAAGTGCAAGCTCGTCGAGATTATCAGAATTATACTCAACACTTCTCACGTCTTCAAAGACAACTGTGACCTTCTTGTTTTCCTTGTCAATTTTTGAAATATAACCAAGGTCGCCATTGAAAACTCCCTTTTGCTTGTCTTCATAAAATTCATTTTCAACCTTGGATTCCAATTCATAATTATTTTTTGTCTGTAAAACCCTGTCGCCCAACTTAAATTTCTTCCCAAGGACTTCTATAAATTCATCACTATCATTTAGGTGGTCTTGGAGGGCAAGATTTAAATTTTCTGTCCCATGGACCCCCTTCTTAGTTGGAGTAAGGACTTGGACATCTGACTGGCTGACATTAAAATAATTTGGCAGCCTAGTCTTCACAAGATCCTTAATAATTTCTAGCCCCTTGGCCTCTCCCCTTTCAGAAATCATAAAAAAGTCACCGAGATTTAAAACTGGCATATCTCCCTTGTTTATTAGGTGAGCATTTTTTACAATCATAGATTCTTCCGACTGCCTAAAAATTTCTTCAAGGTTAACTGACTCAATGACACCAGACTCCAAAATATCTGCCAAGACATTGCCTGCCCCAACAGATGGAAGTTGGTCCTTGTCCCCAACTAAGATCAAACGAGTTGGACTTTCAATGGACTTTAAGAGGGTTTCCATCAAAAGAATATCAACCATGGAAACTTCATCGAGGATTAATACGTCGCACTCAAGTTCTTCTACGTTGGCAAAGTCGCCACCAAAACCAATTTCAAGTAGCTTGTGGATTGTAAAGGCATCTCTTCCTGTCTGCTCTTTCATCCTCTTGGCAGCCCTTCCTGTGGGAGCAGCAAGCTTTATATCCTTATCCATGGACTCAAAAATATCTATTAAGACCTTAAGGGTAGTTGTCTTACCAGTTCCCGGTCCCCCAGTTATGACAAAGACCCCCTTATTAATTGCGTCCTTGACAGCCTTTCTCTGAGTTTTAGAAAGTTCAATCTTCCTAAACTTTTCCGTCCTCCTGATTTTTTTATCAATATCAAATTTTTCATCAAAGGAAATATTTAAATCATTAAGCTTTCCTGCAACATAATTTTCTGCAGCCAAGTATCTGGCTATGTAGCAGTTGTAGTTTTCTCCATCCCTCTCAACAAAAAAGTTTTTCTCAAGGGTAAGAGTCCTGGCTACTTCATCGGGGTCTTCAAACTTTGTTCCAAGTATTCTCTCTCCAGCCTTGATCAACTTGTCAAGTGGAAGGTAAGTGTGGCCGTCCCTATTGGCAAGCATAAGGGCGTACTTCAGTCCTGCCAGCCTTCTAAAGTCAGAATCTTTTTCAATACCAATGGACTCTGCAATTTCATCTGCCTTCTTAAAACCAAGTCCCCTCACTCTTCCAATCAGGTCGTAGGGATTTTTCATTACAAGGTCTATGGACTCGTCCCCATATTCCTTGTAAATTTTTAAAATCACTGAGGCAGGAAGATTGTACTTTGAGAAGTGAAGGAAAATCTTTCTCATGGCATACTGTTTGTCGAGAGCTTCCTTGATGTCCCCGTATTTTTTTCGACCAATCCCCTTAATAGAAAGGAGCTTTTCAGGACGATTTTCAATTACGTCAAGAGTCTCTTCCTTAAATTCATCTACAATCCTCTCTGCCATTTTCTCTCCAACATGGGGAATCATTGCAGAAGAAAGGTAAGATACAATGGCAGCTTCACCTTCGGGCATGACTTCTTCAAGGTCTGTGAAGGCAAACTGTTCTCCGTACTTGTTGTGGTAGGTGAAGTCTCCAGTAAATTTGTATTTTAAGTTTTCTTTGAAAATTGTGGCTGAACCAACAACTACAAGGTCGCCGTCACTTGAATTTATTTTTGCAACAGTGTAGCCGTTCTCATCATTTCTAAAAATTATTTTTTCCACAAGACCTTCAAGACTAATCAATTAAAACACCTCGACAATATTGTATCAAGTAATGGGGACTTTATACAGAAATATTTATTTACTCATGTCCAATAAAAAAGAGGCCCCTCAGGACCTCCTTCTCAATAAAAATCTTCGTCTTTATTATTTTGTCTTTCGTACTCTTCCCTATAATTGTCGTAGCTATCCTTGAAGGGATCAGAATACTTTTCTCCGTAGGATCCTTCTATCCTTCCGTAGGGTTCGTTGGGAATAATAATAGCAAGGGCGATGTAAGCCCAAATGCTAAGACCTCCTGGAACAATTAAGAGAAAAGCTATAATCCTCACAATAGTTGAGTCAACGCCAAGATATTTTGCAATCCCGCCGCAAACTCCTGCAAGAACCCTGTCGTCTCTTGACCTGTATAACTTTTTCATTTCACACTTCCTTTATAAATCTCAAATCTTATTAATAAATTACCCCAGGATAAAGTTTTTATTCAAAATACATTAGTAGCTGGCCACTTTCCACCATGTCGCCTTCTCTTACTGTGATGTCTTTTACCTTTCCGTCAATATTTGCGACAATATTTGTTTCCATCTTCATGGCCTCAGCAATAAAGAGGCTGTCTCCCTTTTTAACCTCGTCGCCTTCAGCCACAAGGACTTTTACAATCTTGCCTGGGATAGAAGAGCCAACTTCTTTTTCATTTTTTGGATCTGCATAAATTTTTTCTTCCCCAAAGTTTTCCCCTGACTTAACAGTTTCGTCCTTAATGTTAATAGTTCTTCTTGAGCCATTTATTTCAAAAGTTAGGTTTCTTGTTCCGTCTTCTAATAACTTTCCAACTTCAATTAAAGTTACGATCAAAGTCTTACCTTCTTCAAGAGAAATTTCTGTGGACTCACCTTCCATTAGGCCGTGGAAGAAGACGTCTGAGCCTATTCTTGTGACCTCACCATTTTCCTTTATATAGTCAATATAGTCATCAAAAACTTTTGGATATAGGGCAGAAGAAATTATATCTTCTTCACTTGGCTTAATTCCCTTTTCTTCCAAGTGCTTTTTAATTTCATCAAAGTCTTCATCTTCAAGGAGTTCTCCAGGTCTTTTGGTTATTGCCTTTTCTCCCTTTAGAATCATTTCTTGTAGGTCCTTAGGGAAGCCTCCATAAGGTTGCCCCATCATTCCCTTAAAGTAAGTCATGACAGAATCTGGATAGTCTAGGTTCTTGCCCTTATCCAAGATATTTTCTGGAGTGAGTTCATTTTGCACCATAAATATGGCAAAGTCCCCAACCATTTTTGATGAAGGAGTTACCTTTACAATGTCTCCCACCATTTCGTTGACACGCTTGTACATTTCCTTTACGTCCTTAAACTTGTGACCAAGTCCAAAGGATTCAACTTGTGGCTTTAAGTTTGAATATTGACCACCAGGAATTTCGTACTTATAAATTTCTGTAGTTCCTGACTTCAAATCAGATTCAAAGTTTGCATAAACTGGCCTAACTGCAGCCCAATATTTTGAAATATCCTCTGCTTTGTCTAGGTCAATTTCTGTGTCCCTTTCTGTATTTTTAAGTGCAGCCACAACTGAATTTAGGGCAGGTTGTGAAGTGAGTCCACTCATGGAGTTAACTGCTGTATCCACAATATCAACTCCTGCTTCTGTTGCCTGAAGGATTGTTGCAACACCATTGCCAGTTGTGTCGTGAGTGTGAAGGTGGATTGGAAGTCCCACTTCTTCCTTTAGGTTTTTGATTAACTTCTTGGCTGCATAAGGTTTTAAAAGTCCAGACATATCCTTGATTCCAAGAATTTGTGCCCCAGTCCTTTCAAGTTCCTTGGCAAAGTCAACATAGTATTTAATAGAATACTTGTTCCTGTACTCGTCAAGGATATCCCCTGTGTAGCACATTGTAGCTTCTGCAATTTTTCCATTTTCAAGGACTTGATCTATGGAGAGTTTCATTCCATCTAGCCAGTTAAGTGAATCGAAAACCCTAAATAGGTCAACACCATTTTTAGCAGATTCTTTTATAAATTTTACAACAACATTGTCTGGATAATTTTTATAACCAACTGTGTTGTTGCCACGAATTAGCATTTGTAAGAGCATATTTGGCATTTTTTCACGAAGAATCCTAAGTCTTTCCCATGGATCTTCATGGAGGAACCTATAAGCAACATCAAAAGTTGCCCCGCCCCACATTTCCACAGAAAATAAATTGTCCATGTTGTAGTTTAAAGCCTCAGCAATCTTCACTAGGTCAATAGTCCTCATCCTTGTGGCCATAAGTGATTGATGGGCGTCACGCATAGTGGTATCAGTTAAAAGTAGCTTCTTTTCCTTTAAGATATGGTCCTTAATTCCATCAGGTCCAAGTTCGTCAAAAATTTGCTTGTAACCCTTGAAGTCCTTCTTTTCAAATTCTGGAACTTGTGGGACATCAAAGTTTTTCTCAAGGGCCTTAGTGTCGTTGACAACCCTCTCTCCAATAATCTTCATGAGCCTAAGTTCCTTGTCCTTTGAAGATTTAATTTCAAATAATTCTGGATGTTCCTCAATAAAACCTGTGTCGCAAGTTCCCTCTTCAAATTCCCTTGTATTTAAAACATTTAACAAGAATCCGATGTTAGTCTTAACTCCACCAACCTTTAATTCAGAAAGAGATCTCTTGGCCTTTCTTATAGTGTCCTTCCAAGTCCTTGCTTCAGTAATTACCTTGACAAGAAGAGAGTCATAATAAGGGGAAATAACTGCACCAGTAAAGCCGTTGCCCCCGTCAAGCCTTACTCCAAAGCCTGAAGATGACCTGTACAAATTAATTTGCCCAGTGTCTGGCATAAAGTTGTTGAGAGGGTCTTCTGTTGTCACACGACATTGGATAGAAAATCCCCTGTGGTCAATGGCATCTTGGCCACTGATTCCAATTTCTTCGCTGTCAAGCCTGTAGCCCATGGCAACCAATATTTGTGACTGAACAATATCTATATCAGTGCACATTTCTGTTACAGTGTGTTCAACTTGGACCCTTGGGTTTACCTCAATAAAGTAGTGGTCGCCCTTGGAGTCAACTAAAAATTCCACAGTACCAGCGTTGGAATAGCCAATAGACCTTGCAATCTTTAGGGCATCTTGGCAAATTTCTTCCCTAAGCTCTACTGGAAGAGAAAAGGCTGGAGTGTATTCAATTACCTTTTGGTGGCGTCTTTGGATGGAGCAGTCCCTTTCATAAAGGTGGACTACATTCCCATGTTCGTCTCCCAAAATTTGCACTTCAATGTGCTTTGGCTTGTGAAGGTATTTTTCAATAAACATGGAGTCGTCGCCAAAAGCCTTTTTCGCTTCATTCTTAGCAGATTGGAATTTTTCCAAAAGTTCCTCTTGGCTCTGGGCAATTCTCATTCCCCTACCGCCACCGCCAGCAGCAGCCTTAATCATTACAGGATATCCACAAGACTTGGCGAAGAGAAGAGCTTCATCTTCATTTCGAATTGGCTTCTCAATTCCAGGAATAGTGGCAACACCTGCTTCCTTTGCAACAATCTTTGAAGTGATCTTGTCCCCAAGCTTTTCCATAACTTCTGGACTAGGTCCAATAAAAGTAATTCCTTCTTCCCTGCACTTTCTTGCGAATTCAGGATTTTCTGATAAAAATCCGTAGCCAGGGTGGATAGCATCAACACCCTTTTTCTTTGCAAGACTAATTATTTCATCAATATCAAGATAGGCGTCAAGAGGCGACTTCCCCTTGCCAATCTCGTAAGACTCGTCGGCCTTTGTCCTAAAAAGAGCCAGCCTGTCCTCTTCAGAATAGATGGCAACTGAGCGAATCCCCATTTCTCTTGCTGCCCTGAAAATTCTAATGGCAATCTCTCCACGATTAGCAACTAAAATTCTTTTGAACTTTTTCATAACTTCCTCCCTTTTAGTTTTAGATATTATACAACAAATACAGACTAAAGTGTAGAAGTAATGTATGAAGAATTAGTCAAGAGAACTTTTCTACCTAGTAAGTTTTTATAAGTTAATAAATTTTTATAACTTAAAAAAGACTTTAAGACTTTATAAAAATTTGCAACCTTATAAACTTTTATAGATTCGTAAGACTTTGTGACTTTACAAAAAATTATCACTTCATAAGACATCATGAGTTTTTTTAAACTTATAGGTTTATAAAAATTTATAACTTCGAAAATAATATTAAGTCAAGCATGTCTCCCAGATACAAATCAATAAAATTTTCTCCATAATATAAGAGACCCCTCTCGGAGTCTCTTAAATATCAAATATCAATTATCAATATATCTTTTTAATTCCTTATAAAAATTTTCTCTAGTACCAATCATAACAACAATAACAAGAAGTCCATCTTCCTCTCTTACTTCATAGCAGATTTCATAATTTGTCTTGTTGTAAAAAACATCTAAGGACCAAAAACCTTTTAAATCACCAGTTTTTTTCTCTCCAATAGTATAGTCTTCCCTTATCTTGTCCAAGCCATCCTTAATTTTGTTTTTCAAATTTTTATCTTTTAACTTTTTAATAAACTTTTGACTTGATTTCGACAGTAAAAGCCTAGTCATGGAAGACTTCCTCGTAGTCTAGCATTTCTCCAGCCTCATATTCTTTCAATAAATCCTTGCGAAGGCTCTCCCTCGCTTCAGGGAAATTATTTTTAATCTTCTTAAACTCCATTAAAAGTTCTTCCCCTTGGTAGCCTTCCCTTATCAAGTCTTCGAGAATTAAGTCAGAAAAATCATCAAAATTTTCACTTGGCTTAGACAAAATAATTTTATTATTTTGAATTTCTAAATCTAAATCATCATCTACTCCAAAACCAAGAGAATCTAAAACTAATTTCGGCAAGATTATACCTTGAGAATTCCCCCACTTTTTTATTTTGATATTCATAACATCACCTAAGTTCAGTATAAACATTGTTTAACTTCTTGTCAATTGCTTTACCATTTGATATTTTACTTCGCAAACTTTTTTGGTCAAGAAAGTCTTTTAGCTACAAGTTCATAAAAATCTACATAAAAAAATCTGCCCTTGGGCAGATTAAGATTTGCTTGACCTAGTATCATTTTACTTTATTATGTTTTAAATCAAGGGCAGACATGCTTGACCTAACCCAATTTGCGAAGCAAATTGCTGGTAGGTCAGCTGCAACCATTTGCCAAAGAGAAGGACCAAAGGGAACTTCGATTTGTAGCAAATGTCTGCCAGCTGCAAATCGAAGTTCTTATATTTCGATTTTCTGAAGAAAGTTGCCGTCTAAAATATATAAAGAAATTTTAGCCAAAAAATAAGAGCCCTGTTTCCAGAGCTCTTGTAAAATGATATAATATTATCTTTTTGAGAATTGAGGAGATTTTCTAGCCTTTTTAAGACCGTATTTCTTTCTTTCCTTCATTCTTGGATCTCTTGTTAGATATCCTGCTTTTTTAAGAACTGATCTGTATTCAGGGTCTACTTCTAGTAGAGCTCTTGCAACGCCGTGTCTAACAGCTCCTGCTTGTCCTGAGTATCCACCACCGATAACTTTTACGATAACATCAAAAGATGCTTCTGTTTCTGTAAGTTCTAGTGGTTCTTTTGCAACTGTTCTTAGTGTTTCGTAGTTAAAATATTCTTCGATATCTTTACCGTTGATAATAAATTTTCCATTGCCAGGTAGAAGTCTAACTTGGGCGATGGATTTTTTTCTTCTTCCAGTACCTCTGTATTGTATAGTTTCCATTCTTACCTCCAATTAAAATTCATAAACTTCAGGTGCTTGTGCTGCGTGTGGATGTTCGTTACCAGTGTAAACTTTAAGTTTTTTGATCATCTTTCTGCCTAGTCTGTTTTTAGGAAGCATTCCCTTAACTGCTAGTTCGATAACTTTTTCTGGTCTCTTTTCCATCATTTCAGCATATGAAACTTCTTTTCTTCCACCTGGGTATCCAGTGTGATATGCGTGAATTTTTTGATGTAATTTATTTCCTGTCAATACAACCTTGTCAGCGTTAATTACAATAACAAAGTCTCCACAGTCCACATGTGGTGTAAAGATAGGTTTTCTCTTTCCTCTTAATACACTTGCGATTTCTGATGCTAATCTACCAAGGACTTTTCCTTCAGCGTCGATAACATACCATTTTCTTTCAACTTCATTTGCTTTAGCCATGTAGCTTTTCAATGAATTTTCCTCCTAAATTGTTTAAAAATTATTCCGGGGCTTTTTAAACATGACACATATTTTAGACTAAAAAGTCTATCTTGTCAACATTTATGGGGATTTTTATTAAATACTTTCTCTTTCTTTTTCGATATGGATATTTTCAAGTGGAGTTGGATAAGCTGACTCTTTCTTGAACTTTTCAATTTGCTTCTTAACCCTATTTACAGAAGCTATTGTTCCCACACCTGCTACACATCCACCAGGGCATGCCATACCTTCTAGTAGGTAGCCGTCAAGCTTGCCTGCCTTGGCAATTTTTAACATCTTCTTACATTCTGCAAGGGTATGAGCTCCTTGGATGTGGATGTCTTTTTCTGGTGCAATTTTTTCTGCCACTACCTTTACAGATTCGGCAACGCCACCTGCTATTGGGTAACCTCTACCAAGGGCAGATCCATCATCTACGTTTTCTTCTACTTCTATTTCAGATGGTTCAATGTTCTTAGCTACGAACATTCCCATTAGTTCTTCAAAAGTTATTACAAAGTCTACGTCTGATTTTACCTTTGTATCTAGGGCTTCAAGTTTCTTTGATGTACAAGGTCCAATGAATACTACTACTGCATCTGGATCTTTAGCCTTTATGTGGTTGGCTGTGTATCTCATTGGTGAACCTGAGTCTGATACTTGTTCAAAGAATTCTGGGAATTCATTTTTTATCATTAGTGTCCATGAGAAGCAGCAGCTTGTACCCATAAATGGAATGTCTTCTGGCACTCTTTCTAGATATTCTTTGGCTTCGTGAAGTGTTGTAAGGTCTGCTCCAAGAGCAACTTCTAATACATCTTCAAAGCCAAGTTGTTTTATTGCTTCTATTATTTGTTTGGCACTTGTGTTGGCACCAAATTGTCCTATGTAGGATGGTGCTATGGCTCCGTAAACTTTCTTTCCTGATTTTATTGCCTTTATAAGTTGGAAGATTTGTGTCTTGTCAGATATTGCTCCAAAAGGACATTCTGCTATACATCTTCCACAAGCAACACACTTATCATGGTCGATTTCTGCCCTGCCATATTCGTCTGATGAAATGGCATCTACCCCACAAGCAGCAGCACATGGTCTTTCGTATTTTACAATTGCTGAATATGGACATGCTTCTTTACATCTTCCACACCTAACACATTTATCTTTATCAATAATAGTTCTATCTTTACCCATAGAAATGGCATTTACAGGACAAACATTTATACAAGGGTGTGCAAGACACTTTCTGCAATTATCTGTTGTATAAAAAGCCTTAGTTGGACAAGCTTCGCAACCAAACTTTATAACATTTATTAGTGGTTTTTCGTAGGCATTTGTATCGATATCAACCTTGTCAAAACCGTCAGTCACATTTTTAAATACGCCAATCTCTCTAACATCTAGCCCCATTGCTAGTCTAAGTCTTTCGTCGACAACAGCCCTTTCCCTAAAGATATCAGATCTGTATTTTGCCACTTCGCCAGGTACAATCTTGTAGCTGGATTCTTCTAGGGCAGAAATATCTAAATCGTTATAGGCAATTCTTGCAACTTCAGCAAAAACCCTTCTTCTGATGTCGGCAAGTGTTCCATAAATTTCTTTCATCGCTTCCCCTTATTACTTATATTCTTAGTTTATCAATTATTTTAGCACTAACTTCTTGTGCAGTAGCCTTTAGCATTATCTCGTCGTCTACGATGACAACTGGTGATGCTTCGTTATTGTGAATCTTGCAATAGTTTAAACAATGTGCAAATTCAACTTCTAAATTTTCGGCAGAACATAGTTCGGACTCTGGTCCACACAAATGATCTTGTAAGTACTCTACTGCATCATAAATAGCATTAGCTCCCATAAGAGTGCATCTTGCACCCATACAAATAGTAACTTTCATATTTCCTCCTCATCACTCTATAAAGATAGTTTATCATTTAACAATCACTTCTTCAATCATTATAATTAATTTATGATAATTATGTTAATAATGCTAAAATATAGGAGAGGTGGGAAATGAAAGAAATTAAAATTTTAAAAAATTTGGCCCTCTTTAAGGGTCTTAATGATAATGAAATAATGGAAATAAAAGAATTTTTATCTGATGTGAAGACTTATGATAACAAGGAAATAATTTTTAATACAGGTGACGCCATAAATTACTTTGGGATTTTATCAAAGGGTCAAGTGGACCTATCCATTGAAGACGTCTTTGGCAACAAAACCCTCTTATCCAAGTTAACAGGCCCTGCCCTCTTTGCCGAGTCAGTCCTCATAGGAGGTGTGGGAGAGATTCCCCTATCAGTTGTGGCTTCAGATAATTCAGAAGTCATCTTATTTGACTACAAGGCCTACAAGTCATCTGGCTCAAAATCCCTTTTAACGGTCCAAGACAATCTCATAAAGATCTTGGCAGGGAAGAATTTATTCATGCGAGACAAGTTAAACCTTCTTAGCCTTCCATCTACTCGTGCAAAGATTTTATACTTTTTATCCAATGAAGCTCGCAAGAGAAAGTCAAAATATTTTGAAATTGATTTTAATATTAGCGAGCTGGCACAATTTTTAAATTTAAACCGTTCTTCACTTTCACGTGAACTTTCAAAACTAAAAAAAGAAGGCCTCATTGATTATGACAATAATACCTTCCGCATTTTATAATTTTTCAATTTTTTTAATCGCAAGTTACAAACTTACTCTTTATTTTGATGGGCTACTCTTGCACAGGCTGCAGCAGCAATAGCTGCTACCAGGTCGTCGGCAAAAGTAGTCACTCTTTCTACCTTTTTCTTTTCATCTAATTCCTTGATTATGCCAATTTTTTTCTTATCTAGGTAACCAAAGTTAGTAAGACCAATTGTCCCGTACATATTTACAATTCCAAGAGTCAGGATTTCGTCAATCCCATAAAGACCTTCGTCATCTCTTATAATTGACAAAAGTGGTTCAGGCAGATTGCCTTCATTGGCCAAGTCGTCTAGGGCAAGGCCTGTTAAAATTGCGTGGATAGATTCCCTCTTCCTAACAACACTCTCCACACTTTCAAGGCACCTTTCCAGACTCAAGTCCTTAATATAATCTCCCTGCAATTCTTGCACGAGTTTCGCAATTTCTTCTAATTCTATTCCAAAGTCCTCTAATCTATTTACTGTAAGTTTATAGAGTTCGTCCATGTCGTATTTATATAATTTATCCTTCATAAATCCTCCTATCTTCTTCTCATTCTCGCCCTATTTCTTCTTATCATCTTGGCTCTTGAGATTTTAATTGAAATCCCATAGATAAAGCCAGGTATAAGGGTTGAAATAAAAAGGCTTAGGGGGTTGTAAGATATTCCCAAAACCTTAATAGCGTAAACTTGGGGCATCAAGAAAAATTCTAGTGGAAACTTCCAATAGGATCCACCTACTGACCTAGAGAAGACCTCCCTTCCCAGGCCCACAAAGGCAAAGGCAAATAAGATAAGGCCAATAAGCCAAATCAAATTACCTGCAAAGAAGTCCAAGCTCCTGGCATTCTTCTTGGAGAGTCCCTTTCCAAAATTAAAATATAGGATAATAATAAGTCCCACCAAAATAACTTTGAAAGCAAGGTTCCCATATACAAGTCCCCTTACCTGGCTAGACAAATTAATAAGGCTAGCTATGGCGAAGACTATAAAGACTATTAAGATGTGAAAAATTAAGCCGCGAGTATTATTCCTCATAATAACTCCTATTTATCCAAGTATTTTTCAGCATTTTCTGATGCCATCATCTTCATGTCCTTGTCCACCCAAACAATTCCTGCGTCAGCTTTCTCTGACAAGTCTCTTATCTCATCATCAGTAGAATTAAAGGCAGCAGTTGACAAGAAGTCACAAAGTCCAGAGTCATCTTTGATAACAGTCACAGATTTAATTTCATGGGCTGGCTTTAGAGTATCTGGGTCAATGATGTGACAGTATCTCACACCGTCAAGGTCAAAATACCTTTGGTAGTCACCACTTGTGACAATAGAAGTGTTGGCAACATTTAAAGTTGTTAAAACTTGTTCAGGGCTTTCTAGGTCTGGGTTTTGGATCCCAATCCTAAAGTTTTCTCTGCCATCTGTTGGCTTGCCAATAATTCTCACATTTCCACCAGCAGAGATAACACAAGAAGTAACTCCCCTTTCACGAAGTTCTTGGGCCACAAGTTCAGTTGCATAACCCTTGGCAGTGGCACCAAGGTCAAGTTCCATTCCTTCTTCAAGGTAGACAGATTTTTCTCCTTCATCTAATTTTACATTTTCAATGTTTGTAAGTGGACGTAGTTTTTCCAGTTCTTCATCACTTGGAAGAGCTTGACCCTTTAGGGCAATGACCTCTTCCTTAGTCTTTCCACCTTCGTAAAGGTCCCTGTACTCGTTCCAAAGTTTTGTAACAGGTCCAAGGGCAACATTGGTATTGTGAGAGATGTTTTTGTAGTCATCAACAGAAGTTTTTATTAGGTCAAATAAAACATCGTCAACAACCACTGGTTTTACTCCAGCTTCATCGTTAACTGTCTTTACATTCACAAGGCCTTGATAGGTCTTGTAGTTGTCAAAAAGCTTGTGGAGTTCTTGGTATCTCTCCTTGGCATAGGCCAAATTTTCCTTGGCAAAGTCATCGTCGTCAGTGTAAATAGCAATGTGAATCACTGTATCAAAAGTGTCGTAGAATTCAGTCTCATGCTTGTCCCCATCCTTGTTGACTTCAAGAGATACTGCGCTTTCATTTGTATTTGTGCTTTCGTTTTTTATATTGTTTGCTCCCTGGTTCTTGCAGCCAGATAAAATCAAAAGACCGCTAAGGCCAAGAGCCATTAAAGTTTTTTTCATAATATCACCTTTCTCTATAATACCATTTAAGTCGCCATTTTTACAATAACTTTACTTGCCAGCCCTATTTTTCTTATTAAAATTTTTATTTTAATTTGCTTTTTAAGTTTTTTAATTTTTTCTAAGTTCACAATTTCTTACTACTTAACAAAAAGCTTTGACTTGGTAAAAATCTTTTAGGCAATAAAAATATCCCAAGTCCTATTAAATTTCTAGCTCATAAATTATTGATGTTTTAAAAAATTTTTCTAACTTCATAAAATATTTTAAAGTCATAAATAATTACAAACTCACAATAAATTATCCCTTCAAAAATTCATATTACCTATGAAATTTTAAAAATATATTTTATAAGCCCTCTCTAAATATTTGAAAATTTCTATCTATAAAACCATAAAAAAACAAAAAAAGACAGCCCCTAGGACTGTCTCAAAAAATTAATTTTTATTCTTCGTCATCTTTTCTTCTCTTAAATCTCTTTAATAGAAGTAATAGACCTGATGCAAGTCCAGCAGATGCAGTTTCCATTGCAAGACCAGCATCGCCTGTCTTAGGTGCCTTGTCATCGCTTGTAACTTGTCTTTCCATGCCCTTGTTCTTAACAAGATTATCATCTTCAAGATTTTCTTTCTTTTCTACTTCTCTAGCTTCTTCAGGAGCAGAATTCTTTTCAATATCCTTTACATCTTCAGTATCTGGTTTTTCTGGAGATTCTTGTGGAGAATCCTTTGGATCCTCACTTGGATTTTCTACTATCTTGTTAGGAGCCTTATCTTCTGGCTTATTAGGTGTCTTGTCACCTGGTTCAGAAGGTTGGTTTGGTTTATCTTCTCCTGGTCTAAATGGATCTTTATTTCCTGGTTTAGAAGGAGTGTTGTTTCCTGGTTTATTAGGATCTCCCTTATCTGGGTCCTTGTCTGGATCCTTTGAATCTTCTTTACCTGGATCCTTGTCTGGATCTTTTGGATCTTCTTTACCTGGATCCTTGTCTGGATCTTTTGGATCTTCTTTACCTGGGTCTTTGTCTGGATCTTCTGGATCAGGATTTACTGGTGGGATTTCACAAACATTTTTAGTTCCAACTCTAACTATCTTGTCTTGTTTTTCTACAAGAGTTTCAGGTTCTTCAGAAACTTTTTCGCTGTTTACAATTTTTACAGTTGTCTTCGTCTTGCCAACTACACCTTCTTGATCAACCACAACTTTTCCAGCTTCAAGGTCTGGATCTTCTATAACCTTGATATCGTAAGCTTGTTCACTTTCATAAGTGAATTCGCCATCAGTCTTAGAACCATATCCTACAACCTTATTTGTAGGTTCAACTCTTTCTTCAGTTACTTCAAGCTTACCTGTTTCTTTGTTGAAAGTAGTTGTGTATTTTACAGATCCCTTAGAACCTTCTTCGATGACTTTTTCTTCGCCAACTTTTAGTTCTGGATTGTGTTTGTACTCAGTGTTGTTACCAAGTTCAACCATCTTTTCAACTGGTTTAACTCCAATCCTTACTTCTTTATCTACTTTATCTTTAATAGTTTCAGTTGTTTTAGAAGTCTCTCCATTACCATCAGTTATATTAGTTGTGACTATTACTTTTTCCTTACCAACTGCACCTTCTTTAACTACAACTTGGCTTCCGGCATCAAGATTTTCATCATAAGTTATCTTAGTTTCGTAAGGAATATCTTTTTCTACAGTTTCTACTGTTGAGCTTTTAGCAACTGCAGTACCGACATAGATAATGTGGTCTAGAGGTTGATCATTTTCAACTTCCTTAATTATTTTAGGATCCCCGTCTTTTTCTCCATTTTTAATAGCTATTTCGTAGTAAGTTGTCTTGGATCCAGCTTTTCCTTCTTGTTCTACACGACTTTGTCCCTTAGCAAGATTTGGATCTTCCTTAACTACGACTTTAAATGGAATTTCTGTTTTGCTTTCATACGGATATTTTCCAGTAAAGTCTTGTGTACCTACAATTATTTTTTGAACTGCTTCTGTAACAACTTCTTCTTCAGTAGTTGTTATTTTCTCTGTCTTTGGATCGTATTTATTGACAATCTTTGTTTCAACCCTGCCAGGTGTTAGTCCACCGTCTTTGAACACACCCATCTTTAGACTTGAATCATATACATATTCAACCTTTACACCTACTTCTTTTGAGTAGTTTTTATTATTTTCAGCTGGTTTTGTACCAACTTTAATAACTTGTTGGGTTGGTTTTGTTTCTGCAGTAACTTCAGATTGAAGATCTCCATCTTTTTCGCCGTTTTTGATTGCTTGGGTGTACTTTGTTGTCTTAGAACCTGCAGCACCTTGTGTCACAACCTCACTAGTACCAGCTATCATAGTTGGATCTTCAACGATTTTTACATCATAAGGAATTTCCTCTGTAACTTCATGGCTAATATTACCGACAAAGTCTTTATTTCCAACTCTTATTTTTGCATTAGTAGGCGCTTCCTCTTTAGTTACATTTGCAGAGTCTTTAACAACTTCAGAATTTTTTATAGTCCATTCAGTAGTTCTTGAGCCTTCTTTTCCTTCAACATCAACTACATATTCTCCAGCCTTTAATTTAGAATCGTATTCGATTTCATACTTAAACGGAACCTTTTCTTCGTGTGAGTGCTTACCTTCAGTCATCGTACCAACTTTGATAATTTGGTTTTGAACTTCATGAGAATATGTTACTTTTGGATCTCCTTTTTTAGGTTGTCCATTTACTATTGTTACCTCAGTTTCGGTTGTCACTACACCGTCTACACCAATTTGGACAGTTTCTTGTTCTCCTTCTTTCATAGTATCGTCAAATTGTATTTCAGTTTTATAAGGAGTTATTTTATTGTCTACTTCAGTATAACTAGATGAAAAATCTTTTGTACCAATAACTACAGTCCTAGATGGTTTTGTAACAACAGTCTCTTCTGTAGTTTTGATTTCTCCTGTTTCTGGATCATATTCATTCTTAACTACAGTTGTTACAGTTCCAGGTTTGAGATCTCCTATGTTTACTACTCCCTTATCTACTGATGGATCATAGATAATGTTAACATCTACTTCAACATCACTATTAATAGTTTTACTATTTTCAGCTGGTTTTGTACCAATTTCTATGATCTCTTCTTTTGGCTCAACGTACTTATCAGTGAGTTCTTTTTCTGTAAATGTAGTACCTTCTTTTAAATCTCCATTTACAATCTCACCAGAATATTCGTAAGTTCTTGAACCGGCTACACCTTTTTGCTTAACATTAGATTTTCCAGCTTCAAGATCAGGATTTTTAACGACCCTTACAGTATATGGAATTTCTTTTGTAACTGTATTTGTAACAGTACCATTGTAGTCTTTTTGACCGACTTTAATAACAGCATCAATCGGTTCAGTAATTTCAACTTTTGGATCTCCCACTTTTTCTGAATTGACAATAGTCCAAGTCTTTGTATTTTCTCCTTCTTTTCCTGGAGTTACAATCTTATAGTTTTCAGTAGCATCTGGATAATTTGTGTAGAAGTCAGGGTCAAATTCTACCTTGTATCCAAATGGAATCTTGTCTGTATCAACAATTTGACCTTGAGTCTTGGTACCGATTTTGATCTTCTTCTTTTTAGCTTCTTTTGTAACATTTTGATTTACAGTAATTGTTCCATCTTCATTTCTTGTTGTGGTGATGGTCACTTCGCCCTTTTCACCATCATTAATAAGTTCGGTTTTTCCTGCTTCTAGATTGTTGTCGACTTCATATTCTGTATCAAATGGAATTTCTACTGTAGTTGAAGCTGGCTTCGTACCAATTTTAATAATTCTTGGTGTCGCTTCTCTTGTAACTGTAGCTTCTATTTTTCTATCGCCTTCAACAAAAGTACCGTCAGTTTGGAAAAGACCTTTTTTCCCATTTAATGTATCTTGGATGAATGTTGTAGTTAATTCTCCATTTTGACCTTTTTGGAATTCTTGGAAATATCCTTCAGGAAGATTTGGATCGTATTCAACTTTAGTTTCAAAAGGAATTTCAGATGTTAATTTTTCACTAGTTTGAGTCTTAAATTGTTTGGTTGCAATAAATTGAGCCTTAATCTCTTCAGTTCTTTCCTCTCCAGTAGTCTGGTCAGTATATTTTACTTTGACAGGAACTGTTAGTTTTTCCCCACCGTTTATTTCCTTACCTTCTGGAAGATTTGTAGGAAGGGTCGCTGTTACTGCACCTGTTTTTTGGTCGATACTTACATTCCAAACATTTCCCTTGTTGTCCTTAAAAGTATTTCCAATAAGTTCGTAGGATTCCGGTTGATTTTTCTTTAAATCTTGTTCTTTTTTTGGAATAATAGGCTTGTTTACTAAGACATTTCCTTGAGGTCCTACTTCTGCTAAATACTCTGGTCTATTGTTGTTGGTTTCTTGAACAACAAAATGGAACCAGTGGGTATCTGAAGAACCATTTGTGTAAGTGTATTCAACAGGTACAGCTAAGAAATCCCCTGCCTTGGCGTTTTTAGGTGCATGGATTTTAAAATGAGATATATTGTCAGCTGATCCATCAATGCTCCAGCGACTTTCTTTATAGTCATCATTTGAAATGAATTCATCATAATCAACACCAAGATTTTCGGCTATTTGCCTATTTGCAACTTCTAAGAATTCATCATTTAATTTTCCTGTGGCTTCTCCTCTTTCGTAAGCGCCATTCATTTCACCATCAGTTTTACGAGTTTTATCCGTTTCTTCGGCAGATGGATTATTAATCTTTACTTCAAAATCTTGGCCTGGATATACTCTAGAGAATTTATGGTCATCAGTTTCTTCATTATTACCATCTATAAATTTTTGAGTATAGTATCTTGTATCATCAAGGTTTAGCTTGAATCCGCCGATAAGGTTGTAGTGGTCGTAACGATCGATACCTTGTTTATCGATTACAACATCTTTACCATCGTGGCTGATTATCTCTGTGCCAGCACCAGTTTCTGTATAATATCCTTCACCATTAGCTTCAACGATGGCTTTAAATTCATTTGCCGTTCTTGGACGAGCGAAGAATTTAACATCTAAATTCTGCAAACCCTTATAGGCATCTGTAGAGAAAATTGATTCATCATCTACTACATACTTTAAACCAGTTGGATCTTTTTTAAGGGCACCCTTAGGCATTTTAATGTGAATAGTTCCATTTTTAATATACGCCTTAGCTCCTGGGACAATTTCTCCTGTGGTTGGATGGTAGACTTGACCAACTAGTCTTTCTCTAGCATTGTCATCCATATTATCAATTTTAATTCCAGTATCAAACTCTTGCCCTTTGACAAAGACTTTTTCTTTGTACTCTCCGTTAAGCCTCATTAATTCAAGGGAGTCATTTTCATTTGGCCATGGATTAACTGTAAAAGAGAAAGAAGCATTCCCTCCTTGTGTAGCTCTATTGACTTGAACAGTTGGATCTTTTGTGTACTTTCCTTCCCAAGCCATGGTTGTATTGTTAGTATCTATGCTGTTTATATGCTTTAGATCCTCTTCAGTAGCATTTAGATTTAAGTTTCTTTGTTGGCGATTGCCATCTATTATTATCTCAGTGTTAGCCTTGTAATTAGGATTTTTAAAGTCACCATTACCTGAAAGTTTATCCCCTATCTCATTGGCAGGTACATTTCCTGTATTAAGAAAACCTCCAAGTAAACCTGAGTTAGTGAAGGTGAAATCAGTATAGGTTCTTTGTCCCTTTTCCTTGTCGAATTCAATCTCTAAGCCCCATTGCTTTTTATCAGGACTATCTGAACCTGGTTCTAGGGTATCATAGCGAAATCCATCCTTAAAGTCCATAGAAGGATCAGTGGAATCAAATGTAGGACCATTTCCTTGTTCCATTTGTGTGGAACGATATCGTTCTTCGACACTAAAGTCTTTGATTTTCTTTTCATCGTCGGAATAGTTTGGTTCAGCTGGTTCAGCTTTTTGAGCTTCTGCAGGTTTTTCTTCAGAAATAACTAGATTACTAGCTTCTTGAGTTTTTTCATCTGTATTGTTTTTTTCAGAATTTTCAGCATCTTCAGCTTGATCAACCTCAGTTTCCCTATCTTTTTCTTCTACATTTCCTTCAGAAGTTGGGGAAACTTTATCAACATTAGTTTTAGGAGCTTCAACTTGCCCATCTTCTCCTTCTACATTTTCTTCAGAAGTTGAAGAAACTTTATCGCCATTAGCTTCATCATTGGATTCTTCTTCTGTTGAACCTAGAGATTCATTGACAATTTCTTCTCCAACTTCTAATGCATTATCTTTTTCTTCTCCATCCTTTGAAAAAGTTGTCGTTTCAACTTTTGTTCTAGAAGTATCTTCAGTTACGTCTGAACTTCCTTCTTCTGTAGCTTCAGTATCTTTTTTATCTTCAACTTTATCTTCAACACTAGTATCTTCTTTAGCTGCAGAATTGTCTATACCATCATTTGAACTAGATGATCTATCCATATTTTGTGCTGCTGCCATAACAACATCTTTTGTATCTTCATTGATAGATAAATTTGATGCCGCATCTACTTTTACAGACATGGATATTGACATAACTGTCGCCATAGAAAGTACGGCAAAGACCTCTTTACCATTCTTTATTGGGTTTTTCATCCTTTACACTCTCCTTTTAAAATATCTTTATAGAACTTATCGATAATAAGTAATTTAAATAAATAAAAAATTCACAGATCAATTGTAGAATTTTACGAATTATAGTTTATTTATCTAATCTTGTATACTACATTATATCATTTAAATAGCAAAGTTAAGCACTTTTACAAGATTTCTTCATAATTCAATAAAGTTTTTTGTTTCCTTACATCTTTTTTGTATTTTTGTCCTTGCTCGCTTAATTGCTCCAATAAATTATTGTTTTTATTCTTTAGTTTCTGATTTTTGTTAGTCTAGATTACTTGACTATTTTATTTTTCTATACTTATTAAGTTATATCAAACTCACCTACTCAGAGGCTAAGTTATATTTTTGTTTTATGCTTAGCTTTCGAAAAACTTTTATTTATTTTTCTATAGATTATTTACTAGCAAATTCTTCTCAATAAAAAAGTCAGCAGACTAATCCACTGACTCATATCTTATAATATTTATTTTTCGTAAACTGGCCTTAGGGCATCCATATATTTTGGATTTCTGCCATGTGTTAGGTCTGCAAAAAGTTTTTTGAGTTCTAGGCACACCTTGCCTGGCTTGCCGTCGGCAACTTTGATGTCGTCAACTTCACTACTGGAGCAACTTCCATTGCTGTTCCTGAGAAGAAGACTTCGTCTGCGTTATAAAGTTCTGTCCTTGCAATGGATTTTTCCACACATTGGATTCCTAGTTCTTCTTCTGCAAGTTTCATTACAAGGTCTCTTGTGATTCCTTCTAAGATGTCATCTGATGCTGGAGGAGTCATTAGCTTGCCCTTCTTGTATAGGAAGATATTTTCTCCAGGTCCTTCACATACAAAGCCATTTCTATTTAATAAAACTGCTTCGTCGTAGCCATTTTTTGTAGCTTCAAAGGATGCTAGGGCTGAATTTAGGTAGCCTGCTGTGGCCTTTGTTCTTGGTGGCAACATGTTGTCTGCTATCCTTACCCACGATGATAACTTTACCTTGAAGGCTTCTTTGTCAATGTACTTGCCCATGGGTTGTAGGTAGATTACTACGCAGTCATCTTCGTGTCCGTGTAGGCTAATACCAACAGTTTTTCCGTCTTTGTAGGCAATTGGTCTGATGTATGTTGTTTCTCTAAATCCATTTTTTCTTAGGAGCTCGATTGTGTAGTCTGCTAATTCTTCTGCTGTATAGCCTACTTCTAGGTTGGCAACTTTAGCCGATTGTAAAAATCTCTCGTAGTGTTCCACAAGTTTGAAAGCATAGAGTTGTTCTTCTTCTTCGTTCCAGTAGGCACGAATACCTTCGAAGACTCCTAGACCGTAGTTGACAACCTTGGACCTAATGCTTATAGACACCTTTTCTTCTTCTACTATTTCCCCATTATAAAATACATAGGACTTATTCATCTTTCTTCCCCCCATTTTATTTTTTATATTTTTCAAGTATTAATCAATTTAGTCTGATAATTTGTTTGCCTTAAAAAATATTAAAGAACATTTTAACACTTTCTCCTGCAAAATCCTAGTATTTTTATCAAAACTTTATTTCTTTGAACTTGTCTTCCTCAATATTTTTTATTCAGGAAATTTATAGTTTTAATAAATTTTGCCTTGGACTTTATCTTTTTTTTCACATTAAACTTAATTGGGTTTTTATTCTGAGTTTATTTTTATCTTTCAATTGATTTTGTAATTTAAGGTCTTTTTAATTCATAACTTTAGAATTATTTGTTACTTTGTAATTTTTTGTAACTCTTTGCTTTTCTTTCACTTTGTAATTTCTAGTGAATCTGTGATTTACTCCCACTTTCTAAAAATCTATAAGTCAATATTTTTTCTTACTTAGTCAACTTCCACTATTTAATATTTTTTTCTTCCTTATTAAACTTTTGCTTCTTCATAATTTTTTCTTACTTAGTCAACTTTTCCTATTTCAAAATTTTCTATTAAGTCACTAAGTCTTACTCCCCTATAGGTTTTTATTAAGTAACACTTCTCTATGACCTTGTCATATCTTCCTACTTAATAAATTTATATGACTTTCTGATTTTTTAATTTTCACATCTTAGGACTTTAGATTTATTTGTAAGTTTATAAATACTTATCATCTCTTAAACTTTGCAAGACCTATAATTTTTGCAGCAAAAAAGAGACTACAAACTTGTAGCCTCTTCTTATAATTAAAATTTAATTTAGATTAAATTTCTGCTTTAATTTTTTGTTCTCTTTCAATAGCTTCTACTAGTTTTGGAACAATTGCGTTGATGTCTCCAACTACACCTAGGTCAGCTATTTCAAAGATTGCTGCTTCTGGGTCCTTGTTAACAGCTACGATAAGATCAGAGTCTTCCATACCTGCAACGTGTTGGATTGCTCCAGAGATACCCATTGCGAAGTAAAGTTCTGGTCTAACTGTCTTACCAGTTTGTCCAACTTGGTGATCTTTTGTGATCCAGCCAGAGTCTACTGATGCTCTTGATGCAGAGATTTCTGCTTCTAGCTTGTCAGCAAGTTCTTGAAGTGGTTTGAATCCTTCTGGTCCACCAATTCCACGTCCACCAGATACAAGGATCTTAGCTTCTGTGATATCTTTCTTTTGAGATTCTTCTTTTGCAATGTCAAGAATTTTAACATTCATATCAGCATCTGTGAAGTCAACTTTGAATTCTTCAACTTCACCTTTTCTTGAATCGTCAGAATCAAGTGCTTGCATAACGCCTGGTCTTACTGTAGCCATTTGTGGTCTAAAGTCTTCACAAACGATAGTAGCCATTAGGTTACCACCAAATGCTGGTCTTGTCATCATTAGGTTTTTAGATTCTGGATCTATTTCTAGTTTTGTACAGTCAGCAGTAAGTCCTGTGTGAATTCTTGCTGCAAGTCTTGGAGCAAGGTCACGACCTATTGATGATGCACCGTAAATTACGATTTCTGGTTCTTTGTCTTTAATTATTTTTGTTATTGCCTTTGCGTAAGGTTCAGTAACATATTCTTTTAGGATAGGGTCTTCAACTACGATTACCTTGTCTGCGCCGTGTTTAATAAGAGTTTGTGCGTGGTCTTTAACCTTGTCACCAAGGATAACACCAACAACATCTTGTTCTAGAGCGTCAGCAAGTTCTCTTGCCTTTCCTAGAAGTTCTATTCCAACTTTTTCAAGTTTATTGTCTCTTTGTTCTATAAATACAAATACATCTTTACTCATTTTTAAACCCCCAATTAGATAATATACTTTTCTTGAAGTTTAGCAACGATAGCTTGAGCTGCTTCGTCAGCAGTTAAGTCAGTTAAAAGTACACCCTTACCTTTACCTTGTTTAGGGAAAGATTTTCTAACTTTTGTAGGTGAACCCTTAAGTCCTATGTTTGCCATATCAAGTTTGTCTTTAATATCTTCTAGACCCCAAACTTTGATGTCTTTTTGGTAAGCATCAAATACTTTACCAACAGTCATATATCTAGGTTCAGCTAATTCTGCGATTGCAGTAATTAGGCATGGGAATTTAATATTAATTGTGTGGTATCTGTCTTCGAATTGTCTCTTAACTGTGATACCTTTTTTGTCTTCATCAAGGTCAAGTTCTTCTACATAAGAAACTTGTGGAACTCCAATGTGTTCTGCGATTTGTGGTCCAACTTGTGCAGTATCACCGTCGATTGCTTGTCTACCACAGATGATTAGGTCAAAATCAAGTTGTTCAAGTGCTGCAGTGATTGTACAAGATGTTGCCCAAGTGTCAGCTCCACCAAAAGCTCTATCAGATACTAGGATTCCTTCATCAGCGCCCATTGCAAGTGCTTCTCTTAGTGCGCCTTCTGCTTGTGGAGGTCCCATTGATAATACTGTTACGTGAACATCATCTGGATTTTCATCTTTAAGTCTAAGTGCAACTTCTAGACCTGACTTGTCATCAGGGTTTATAATACTTGGTACTCCGTCTCTAATAAGTGTATTAGTAACAGGGTCAAGTCTAACTTCATTAGTATCAGGTACTTGTTTAATACATACTACTATATTCATTTATATTACTCCTTCCGATTATTTAACGCCCATCCAGCCAGATACAACCATCTTCATTACTTCAGATGTACCTTCGTAAATTTCTGTGATCTTAGCATCTCTCATCATTCTTTCTATTGGATAGTCACGAGTGTATCCGTATCCACCGAATAATTGTAGACATCTTCTAGTAATATCACTAGCTGCATCAGCTGCAAATAATTTAGCCATTGCTGCAAAGTGTCCGTAAGGAAGGCCTGCTCCCTTAGCGTCTGCTGCTCTATAAACTAATAGTTGAGCTGCTTCTGCAGTTGTCTTCATATCTGCAAGTTCAAATTGAGTGTTTTGGAATTGAGAAATTCTTCTGCCGAATTGTTTTCTTTCAGTAGTGTATTTTACAGTTTCATCAATTGCACCTTCAGCAATTCCTAGTGCTTGAGATGCGATTCCAATTCTACCACCATCAAGTGTCTTCATAGCGATAGCGAATCCCTTACCTTCTCTTCCAAGAAGATTTTCTTTTGGTATTCTACAGTCTTCAAAAATAAGTTCGCAAGTAGAAGATCCTCTGATACCCATCTTGTCTTCTGGTTCACCAACAGTGAAGCCTGGAGTTCCTCTTTCAACTATGAAAGCTGAAATTCCGTGGTTACCCTTAGATCTGTCTGTCATTGCAATAACGATAAATACATCAGCAAATCCAGCGTTTGTTATAAATATTTTTGAACCGTTAAGTACATATTCGTCTCCATCAAGTACAGCAGTTGTTCTTTGACCACTTGCGTCAGTACCAGCACCTGGTTCAGTAAGTCCGAAAGCACCAAATTTTTTACCTGCTAGTAAGTCTGGTAAGTATTTTTTCTTTTGTTCTTCTGTTCCGTTTTCATAGATTGGAGCACAGCAAAGTGAAGTGTGAGCTGAAACAATTACACCAGTAGTAGCACATTTCTTAGAAAGTTCTTCTACTGCCATAGCATAAGCTAGGTAGTCAGCACCTTGTCCACCGTATTCTTTAGGAAATGGTATTCCGAAGAAACCATATTTGGCCATCTTTTTAACATTTTCCATAGGAACTTCTTCAGTTGCATCTACATCAGCAGCAACTGGTTCTACTTCATTTTCAGCAAAAGCACGATACATTTGTTGTAATAATAGATGTTCCTTATCCAATTTTAAATCCATTTAAAATCCCCCTAACAATAATTTAAAGAATGTTATTTAATTAACATACGTTATTTCTATTATAACATTCTGTCTTCGTTTTTCAAGACTTTCTTTATTTAAAAACTTTTATTTAAAAACAATTTCCTATTTGATAAAAAATAAACTATTAGTAAATAATTTATGGTTTTTTTGTAAATTTTAATAAATTTTGAAATCTTTTTTACCTAACCTTATCTTTTAATTTCACTTCTTTTAAAATTTTAAGTCTCTTGTGACAAGGTTTTTATAAAATAATGTCTAAGTGACTCAAAGATTTTACAAATAAAAATCAGGGACAAGCCCTGACTCTCTTTATTTGTCCAAAAATAAAAGGACGGAAAACCCGCCCTTAATTTTAAATATCTGCCTTAACAACAAGAACAGATTTCTTTGAATGGTTAATTACCTTATTTGAAACTGAGCCAAGGAGTGTTCTTGAGAAAGCACCAAGTCCCCTGTTGCCCATGATAATAAAGTCTACATCTTTTTCTTCGGCAAACTTACAAATTTGTTCACCAGGATTGCCAGAAGTGTAAAAAGTTTCTACTCCGTGTGGGTAACCATTTAAATCACTTTCAGCATCCTTAAGTATCATTTCAGCTCTTTCAACATTTGCCTTGTCAATTTCAAGTGTGAAGTTGAAGTTAGCTGGGTATTGCTCAAAAATAGAAGTTTCTGGTGTCACTGTGAGGATAAGTAGTTCAGCGCCTAGCTTTTCTCCCATGTCTCTTGCAACGTCAACTGATTTTTTTGAACTCTTTGATCCATCAATAGGTACTAATATTTTCATCTCTTGCCTCCTATTTATTTTATATATTTCTTTCTAGTTTTATTATACCCTAAAAGAGGAAGATTTAACATACCAAATTACTTCTTTATAAAAGTAAAGTGATAAGTCTTTCTTTAATATAAAATTATTTTTAAAATTTACAAAATTTTTGACTTAAAAACTTTTCTAAAAAAGTTTGACAAATATTTTAAATAGATTTACTATTAAGTCAGGTGACATGGTGTCACTTTAGGAGGTAATATGGCAAAGAATACTTTTAATAACTTAGATGAAGAGAGAAAAGAAGAAATTTATAAGAGCCTCAAGGAATATTTTGAGGAAGAGAACCTTAAGAAAATCAGTGTCTCTGGTATTGTAAAAAAACTTGATATAGCAAGAGGTTCCTTCTACCAATACTTTGAGAGTCTTGAGGATTGTTACGACAGTCTCCTTCAAAAGGAAACTGGCCAGGTCCACCACAAGTTTTATTTTCTCTACAAGGAAAATGACGGCGACCTTGAGAAAACTCTCTGGGCCTACAGGGATTATTTGTCAGAAGAACTCTACGACAAAAATTTAAAAAAATTATACGTGCCTAAATTTTTCTTGTTTGAAGATTCCTTTGTCAGTCATGGCAAAAACTTTTTGATGGAAAAATTGTCGAGAGACAACTACCACCGCATGGTCTTCACCATGGCCATCTTCCACCAGCTTCTAAAGGAGTCCATAACAAGGGACTATTCAAAGGAAGAATTTTTAGAAATATGTGACACCTATATCAAATGGTTGTTAGGAGGTATAAATAATGAATCAATTTGAAATATTTTTTGACGGGCTCTATCTCAGCCTTGTCATCTTTTTGGGCATAAGAATGCTTTTAATAAATCACAAGGACAGCTTGACCCTTGGAGCAATGACTCTCCTACTTGGACTTGGCGACTCCTTCCACCTAGTCCCAAGAATTATTGCCAATGTCATGGACAATGGTTTTGCAATTAATTCAACTTCACTCTTTGTTGGGACTAGGGTTTCTTCTATTACAATGTCAGTTTTTTATCTCTTATTCTATTTTTACATCAAGAAGGCAAGGGTCTTAAAAAGCAAGGGTCTTGACCTCACAATGCTTGGCCTCTTTGCACTAAGAGTGGTGACAGTCTTTATTTCCTTTAAGGAAGATGGAAGCATGGATCTTATTTCCAATCTTCCTTTTGTCATGATGGGTCTAATTGACATCGTCCTTTTATTTAAAAATAGAAATCTTGAAGAGTTTAAAAGACTTTACATCTATGTCTTCTTTAGCTTCCTCTTCTACGTCCCAGTGGTTTTATTTAAGAATACTTATCCCACTATTGGAATGCTAATGATGCCTAAGACTGTCATGTATGTCCTAATTGTCTTAAAACTTTATAAAAACTTGCAAGATGATTTTGTAAAGAGGGACCTCATGGAGTACGCCTTTGCCTATCTCCTATCGGGTATCCTAGTTGGGGCATCTTACAGGGAATTGGGAAAGGTCTTTGAAGTGACAAAGTATATGTCACTTGCCCACACCCACTTAATTGTTCTTGGCTTTGCCCTTCCAGGAATTTTTTATCTCTCGGTCAAAAACTCTGACCTTTCTGATGAAAAAATAAAAAAATTATTTAATATATACAACTTTGGGATTTATCTTGCCTTCACTTCTATGATTATCCATGGTCTTGTAGATCCACATCTCCCTATGCGACTAACGGAGATTGGACTTATATCTATTAGTGGGGTGGGACACATTCTTCTTACCATTTCCATTGTCCTACTGGGTGTAAATGCCTTGAGGTCAAGAGAAATTAAAACAGCTTAATAAAGAGAAAAATCTGTTGGGAAGCCAGCAGATTTTTTTTGTGTCATATTTTATTGTCATGTGATTTTTAATTTATAATTATTTTGTCAGATGATTTTTAATTAATAATTTCTTAGAGCCTTCATTTTATTAATACTTGATATTTTATCCTCATCTTCAACTCATCTTTCATTTAACAATTTCTTACATTTTAAATTTTTTATATCCTTATAAAAATCTGTCGCCTTAAATTTAATTTTAAGCTTATAAATTTTTCCGACTTTCCATTTATTTTTCATCTAATAAATTATTATAACTTCATAAATTACTGTCACTTTATAAATTACTATCTCTTTATAAATTCTCGTCACTTTATAAATTTTTATCACTATAAAAATATTTCTTCTTAAAAAAATATTAAACTTTTAATTTTTTTTGTCCCATAAATTCTTTCTAGCTACAATTTATCTTCCACCACATAAATACTTATGACTCTCATCTTTATCATAAATCACCAAAGAAGCCCAAAAAAATAAGACGGCCTAAGCCGCCCTATTTATATCTTTAATTTATTGCCAAACACTTACGTCTTCAGCCTTGTCTCCCTTAACTGCATTGTGTCCATTGGAAGCGTCTATGATTTGATAGTATGCCCAGTGGCTCATTGGCACGTCAGAGAATTTCTTCAAGCTATTTGTGTTCACATTTGTAAAGGAAGTTGATTTAGTGTTTCTTCCAAATACAGAGTTAAGAACTGTAACAGCTTCGGCTCTTGTAAGTTTTTGATCTGGTTTAAATGTTCCATCAGGGAATCCCTTGATTTTCTTGTTGCCATAAAGTTGGTCTATTGCATTAGATGCCCAGTGACCCTTAACATCCTTGAAGTTTGAAGATCCTGGATAACCATCCTTAACAAATACAGCAATCATTTGTGCAAATTCTGCCCTAGTGATTCCTTGGTTAGGTTTAAATGTTCCATCAGAATATCCACTGATGAAGCCCTTAGATACTGCGAAGTTGATTTCGTCAGAGTACCATTTATTATTAGCATCCTTAAACTTAGTTGTTGGGTTCTTAGGAAGTTCTTTTCCTTCGTTAACAAGTGTTACAAACATCCTAACAGCTTCTGCTCTTGTAACTTCCTTGCCTGGTTTAAATGTTCCATCAGGATAACCTGCTATATAAGAAGGTGAGTTTACCTTAGCAGCAACTTTTGCTTCTTGTCCTGCAATCTTAACTTCAGTAGATCTTGAAGTCTTGCCAGATTCCTTAGCTTCAACCTTAATAGTTTCGCCTGCTCTTAGGGCTCTATTTAGGCTGATGTTAAAGATACCAGTTGAACCTGCAGTTCCTCCACCAAGTCTTGTTCCATTTGAATCATAAACAGTTACATCTGCGTAAGCACCTGCGTTACCTCTTACAAATTTTGCTCCAGCAGAAACATTATTTACAACTGGAATCATTGAGTAACTAGAGTCACTTACATAAGTTCCATTTACATAATATTCAAGACTTCTTGAAGTTGAAACTCTTGGAGAGTTCCAAGATACCTTGAAGTATCCATCAGAATCTATTGTGTCAGATCCTAGGTAAGTTCCATCGTCATAAACATAAACTGTTCTGTTCTTGTAACCCTTTAGGTAACCTGATGTTGAATAGTTTGATCTTGAGATGTCTGTTGGATAAACTCTGTGGTCGTACTTGTTGGAATACCAGTCACGTCCATAGTATCTTCCATTGTTATAGTAGTATCCGTCTTTCCAAAGATTCTTTTCTGCTGAATAGAAGCCATCTTTTTCTGCAACTAAGTCAGCTCTGTAGTCTCTATATCTCCTATAACCGTAATCATAGTTTATATATCTCTTTCTACCATTCTTATAATAATACCATCCCTCAGAATCACTATAAACTCTGTAACCATCATAGTAGCGGTATCCATCTCTATAATAGTAGTCGTCGTAGTATCTGTAGTCATCGTAGTATTTACCTAGATAAACTTTAAATCTACCATAAGCATCAGTCTTATCAGTATTATCTGTTTTTGATCCGTCGATCTTTAGAGTAACTGTAGCATCTTTAACAGCTTTTCCCTTAGAAGTAACCTTACCAGTTACAAAATTTCCATCATATTCAATGTCAGAAATATAAAGATCTTCTTTAGTTGGAACAGCTGGTTTCTCTTCTTCTATTTTTTCCCACTTAGCGTAAAGAATTGTGTCTTCTGTTACTGGTTTTGCAAAGTCAAATTTAGATTCATCTTTAAATTTAGAGTCTGTGTACCAACCTTTGAAAGTATAACCTTCTCTTTTTGGAGCAGTTGGTTCCTTTGCTTTTCCATCTTTATCAATTGTTTGTTCCGCAACTTTTGTACCTTCATTTGAATTGAAGGTTACTTTAACTTTTTCTTCCCATTTTGCGGTTAAAGTTACAGTTTTAGTTACTTTATATGGGAATGATACTTTAGTTTCCTCATCATACCAACCTAAGAATGTAAAACCATCTTTAGTTGGAGCAGTTGGTTCAAGTACATTTCCATCATTATCTTTTTTTACTTCTACAGTACCTTGACCACCATTTGTATTAAAAGTTACTTTAGGTTCTTCTTTGTCTTCTTCTTTTTTGTCTTTTTCTTTGTCTTTTTCTTTGTCTTTTTCTTTGTCTTTTTCTTTGTTTTCTTCTTTGTTTTCTTTTTTGTCTTCTCCTGTTGCTGGAGTTTCTTCTTTAGATTCTTTTTCTGCTCCTGCAGTTTCATCTGCTGGTTGGTTATTTTTAACTGATTCTGTAATATCAGTTGATTCTTTTGTAACATCACCTGCAGGTTGTTCTCCATCTGCAAATACATTAAATGGTATTGAGGTTACCATTACTCCTGCGAGCAATAGTCCTAATATTTTCTTGTTTCTCATATGTTTCCTCCTATCTAAATATTTTATATTAAAACATTTTCCTTAAGGCTATTATACCCAAAACAATGAAAAATACATTATAATTTACAATTTTTTAATAAATTTAATTCTTTTGTAACATTGGAAGGGCAAACCTATACAAGTATATTTTTTGTGTAAATCTTTTGTCAAGACTTATAATAAATTCTCAAGTTAATTTTCTTTTCTTCTCTATAAATAAGTTTTCAATAAGAAAAATAAGTTGAAAGAAGAAATTTTTTTAAAAAGTATTCCCTATCTACACTTAAATTTAAATTTTCCTAGAGTTTCTAAAACTAACAAAAATTTATTTCTTATTTATAGAGTGAAAAAATTTTAAAATTAAGTAGGAAATAATTTTCAAACTGAATAAAACTTTAAGACTCAAGATTAAATCAAAAACAAATCCAAAAACATCAACAATTTCTATAAATTTTTAAATAAATTAAATAAAATAAGACAAGAAAAAAGGCAACCCTAAGATTGCCTTAAATATTTTATAAAATTTACTTCTTAAGAACTTACCATACACTCACAATAAGCATTGATATATCGTCCACTTGTGGTATGTCTGTAAATTCTTCTAATTCCTTATTTATATATTCCAGGATGTCGCTATTATATTCTGAAATTATGTCCAGGATTTTCTCATGGCCAAAAACTTCTTTCTTAGCATTCCTCGCCTCTTCCACCCCGTCAGTCATAAAGAGGAGGTAGTCGCCAGTGTGGAGTTTTATCTCCTTCTCTTCATAGTCTGGCTTGGCAAAAAATCTTGAGATTGGATAACCTCTGGACTCAAGGCTCATTGATTCCCTGTTCCTTACCATAAGGGGAAGGGGCAGGTGGCCTGCATTGGAAAAGGTGAAGGTCTTCTTTTTCAAATTATAGACCCCATAAAAGCAAGTGAAATAATTTTCTATCTCTAGCTTTAGGCCGGTGAACCTCTCGCATAGTTCTGTCAAAGTTTCTCTTGGCGATCTTTGGCTTGTCTTGTCCAGGGTCCTCACCATAGACTTGATAAACATAGTCACCATAGATGCCGCAAAGCCATGGCCCACTGAGTCTGCTATGTACATTCCTATGTGGTCGTCATCAATTTGAAAGACATCGAACATATCTCCACTTAAAATTGTCGAAGGCTTGTAGAGGTAGTTGACCTTTAGATTTTTTATGAAGCCCTTGTCGGGAAGGACCTTTCTTTGGATAAGGGAGGCCGCATTGGTTTCGTTGGTCATGAACCTATTCTTGTCTATAAGTTCCTTTTGAAGTTTCCTTGCCATAGTCACGTTCCTAAAAACTTCTACAACGCCAAGGATTTCCCCCTTCTTGTTAATTATTGGCGAGCACTTGACAGAAAAGACCATGCTCCCAATATTTTCTTCCCTTTGGATGACTTCGCCACTAACTAGGGCCCTCTTGGTGATCTCAGGGTCAAAGAGGTCTTCTCCCAATATGCAGACTTTCTTTTCTGGGTCGTAACCCAAGAGATCTTCCATGGCCTTGTTTACAAATACTACTTTTTCATTGTAGTCCAGGACCCTAACAAGGTCTGCAATGGCATTTAAGACCTGAAAGTCTATGTTTTCGTCAATTTTCTCTCTTTCCATTTTGTTTACCATGAGTTCACCAGCCTTTCGTCAATGCTTTCAGTATAACAGATGACAATCCACTAAACAATTACCTTCTTGGCTTTGGACCATAATATTGGTAGTAGTAGGTCTTTAGTCTACCGTTGTATAATTTTCTATTTCTGTCAGCTTTTTTGCCAAAGTTCTTCTCAAAGTTTTCGTTAGCTGTAATTATATAGTAGGACCAAGTCTTTAAAGACCTTGCAAGTTCGCCAAGTTCCTTATTAAGCTGATCTACATCTTCTTTGCCAATCCTCTCTCCATAAGGTGGGTTGGTTATTATAATTCCATAATCGTCTGGAAGATCCAAGTCCCTTATGTCCTTTTGGAAGAAGGAAATGTCTTCGTCTAGTCCCAGGATTTCTGCATTAGATCTTGCAATTTGAATTGCTTTGTGGGATATATCTGATGCAAGAATTTCTAATTTTTCGTCGTACTTTATCTCTGAGTAGCACTTTTTCTTTTCTTCTTTAAATATTTCTTCGTCAAAAAATTTGAAGTTAACAAAGTCGAAGTCCCTCATAAGTCCTGGGGCAATATTTTTTTCTATCATGGCTGCTTCTATAGGGATTGTGCCTGATCCACAGAAGGGGTCTGCCAGAATCCTGTCCTTGTTCCAGAAAGTTAATTTAACAAGGGAGGCTGCAATTGTCTCTGAGAGTGGTGCCTTGTAGTTCACTTCTCTGTAGCCTCTTTTGTGGAGTCCGTCGCCTGATGTGTCCATGGTAATTTCTGCAATGTCATTTAGGAGTGACACTTCAATTTTGACTCTTGAGCCAGATTTTTCAAACCAAGACACCTTGTATTTCATCTTTAGTTTTTCGATTATTGCCTTTTCTGTAATTCTTTGGCAGTCGGAGATAGAAAATAATTTTGACTTTCTGCTCCTTCCTTGGATGATGAACTGGTCCTCTTCTGCGATGTAGTCCCACCATCTTATCTCGAAGACCTTGTCAAATAATTCTTCAAAGGTCTCTGCCCTAAAGGAGTCGATTAGTAGCAAGACTCTCTCAGCCGTCCTCAGTCTTAAATTTAAAATGGCGATGTCCTTTAGCTGGCAAGATATTTTTATTTTTCCATCGCTAACTTCTAAGTCCTTGTATCCAAGGTCTTGTAGCTCTCTTTTTGTAACTGCTTCAAGACCCATGTTAGTAGTTGCGATTAATTTTATGTTTTCCATTTTACACCTCGCTTCCATTATACTAAATATGAAAATATTTTTCCTTAAATTAAATTCAATGTGATAATTTATTTAATTGGGGTATAATATATTTGTAAAATATTTATTGGGGGTAATAAAATGAAATTAACTGAAACAGTACAAACTGCTGATTGGAAAACTGAAAAACACGTTCCTGTAATCCACGTTGAAAAGGCTGACGGTCTTCTAAAGATCAAAGCTCTAGTTGGAGAAGAAGTTGAACATCCTAACACATTAGAACACCACATTGCTTGGATCAAAGTATTCTTCAAACCTGAAGGAGAAAAATTCCCAGTTGAAGTTGGTTCTTATGAATTTGCTGCTCACGGCGAAGCAGACCTATTCACAGTTCCATGTGTTGAAACAGCAGTTAAGACTGACAAGGGCGGCGAAGTTTACGCACTAAGCTACTGTAACATCCACGGACTTTGGGAAAACTCAGTAGAAGCTTAAGTATAATATTAAAGAGCTATGAAATTAATCATAGCTCTTTTTTCTTGCTCATTTTTATCTAATTTTATTTTCTTTTCAAATTCAAAGTCGCAAACTTATAGTGACGCCTTATAAATTTCTAATACGTCGTCTTTATTAAGTTCCACTACACCCTTGATTGATCCACCTGCGTGTCTTACAGCTGCTTCTGCCATTTCTTCTAGCTTTTCATCATCTATTCCAACTTCTCCAAGTGTCATTGGTATATTCATGCCATCTTCAAAAAACATGTGAAGAGTAGCAATGGCCTTCTTAGCATCATTCATCTTATCATCTGATGGCCTGATGTTAAATACATTTATGCCAAAGTCCCTAATCATATCCACAGTCTCATCATTTAAGATGTGCTTTAAGAACCTTGGTGTCAAGATTGCAAGTCCAATTCCATGAGTTATGTCATAGAAGGCAGAAAGTTCGTGTTCCATTGCATGGACTGACCAGCCTGTTGCCTTGCCTGTTGAAAGAAGTCCGTTGATAGCCCAAGATGAAGCCCACATAATATTTGATCTTGCTTCATAATTTTCTGGGTCTTCCATGGCGATTGGTCCGTAGTGGATACAAGTTTTTAGAATTCCCTCAGCAAGTCTATTTTGCATATAGGCATTGTCGCCAAGGGTAAAATAATTTTCCATAGTGTGGCTCATGATGTCAGCTACACCTGCTGCTGTGTGTTTAACATTTACAGAATAAGTTGTTTCTGGATTCATAATTGAGAACTTTGGAAGTGTATAAGCTGACCCAAAGCCTAGCTTTTGATTTGTTTCTGGGTTTGTTATAACTCCCCCAGCATCCATTTCTGAACCTGTTGCTGCAAGTGTTAATATAGTTCCAATAGGAAGTGCCTTTTTGATTTTAGCCTTTTTAATTACAATATCCCATGGGTCACAATCGAGGAAAACTGCTCCAGCAACTAACTTGGAAAGGTCAATAACAGATCCTCCACCAACTGCTAAGATGAAGTCAAGGTCGTTTTCTCTTACAATCTTAACTCCCTCTCTTGCTGAATCAACTCTTGGGTTTGGTTCTATGCCTGCAAGTTCCTTGTAGAAGATGTCATTTTCTTCAAAAATCTTTACAATTTCGTCGTAAAGACCATTTCTCTTAATTGATCCCCCGCCATAGGCAAGTAAAACTCTTGAACCATATTTTTTAATTTCAGAGGCCAAGTTATCCATTTGGTCCCTTCCAAAAAGAATTTTCGTACTTACATTAAAAATAAAATCTTTCATAATTCCTCCTAGTTTTTAAACTGTGAATTGTAAAGTTCTGCATAAATTCCATCTCTTGCAAGAAGTTCCTTGTGATTTCCCTTTTCCACTATGTCACCCTTGTCTAGGACCAAAATCACATCGGAGTTGACAATAGTGGAAAGTCTGTGGGCGATGACAAAGTTTGTCCTCTCCTTTAAGAGGTTCTTCATGGCCTTTTGTATAAGGGCCTCCGTCCTGGTATCAACAGATGAAGTTGCCTCGTCTAAGATTAAAATTTCTGGATCTGACAAAAGGGCCCTTGCAATTGTAAGAAGCTGTCTTTGTCCTTGCGATATATTTGAAGCTTCTTCATTTAAGACAGTGTCATAGCCCTTTGGAAGCTTCTCAATAAAGGAGTGACAATAGGCCTTTTTGGCTGCATCAATAACTTCTTCCCTTGTGGCATCTTGTCTGCCATAGAGGATGTTGTCGTAAATCGTCCCCCTAAAGAGCCAAGAATCTTGAAGTACCATACCAAAGAGGGACCTCAAGTTTTTCCTCGACACGTCCTTGATGTTTACTCCATTTATATTAATCCTACCCCTATCAATATCATAGAACCTCATTAAAAGATTTACAATAGTTGTCTTGCCGGCTCCAGTAGACCCAACAATGGCAACAGTCTTGTTCTTCTCAACATGAAGATTTAAGTTATTGATAACAGGAGTCTTTTTGTCATAGGAAAAATAAACTTCATCAAACTCGATGTCTTCCACTGGCCTTTTGATTTCATCTGTAACAATTTCTTCCTCTGGCTCTTGGTCAAGAAATTCAAAAATTCTTTCAGCAGCAGCAATGGATGCTTGAAATATAGAAGCCATCTCTGCCAACTGCTCAATTGGGTTTGCCAGTCTTCTTACATATTGGATAACTGCCTGGATGTCCCCAACAAACAACTTGCCAGATAGGACAAGAAGTCCCCCAACAATAGAAAGCATTACATAGCCAAGATTGGAAATAAAGGTCATAATTGGAAGCATAATCCCCGTCATAAAGGAAGCACGATAGCTGACTTCATAGAGGTTTTCGTTTATGTCCAAGAACTCTCTCTCAGCCCTTCCTTCGTAGTTAAAGGCCTTGATGAGTTCTGAACCCGAGAAGTTTTCTTCGACAAAGCCAACCATGGACCCAAGACCCTGTGACTTTCTCCTAAAATATCCTTGAGACTTCTTGGAAATAAATTTCGTAGAAAAATAAGTCATGGGCAAGGTGAATAAAAAGACCAAGGTAAGGGTTGGCGAAATTTTTATCATCACTGTCAAGATTCCAACTATTAATACAATAGAAGAAAGTATGGAAGAGATTGTCTGTTGCAAGTTCTTACCCAGGGTCTCAACATCGTTTGTCATCCTCGACAAGAGGTCTCCAGTCTTATTTTTATCGTAATAAGATGTTGGAATATATTTTACCTTTTCAGAAATTTCTCTCCTAAACTTTGCAATTAAGTCTTGGGTCACATCAACTAAGATCCTACCCCTGAAGAACTCAAAGACTCCTTGGAGTAGATAAACAATACCAAGAGTTATGCAAATTTTTATTACATAGTCGAAGTCAATCCTTGTGTTCATCTTCAAGTTTTCAAAAATCCTTGTAGTAATATTCCCCATGAGTTTTGGAGAAATAATTTCAAAAATTGATGAACCAATTGTTAGAAAAATTGCTAGAAATAGAAAAAACTTATAGGCTTTTAAATATGAAATTATCCTTAAAACTGTGTTGTTATTCTTCTTCATAAGCTTGCCCCTGACTAATTGCGATTTCCCTGTAAACTTCGTTGGTATCCATTAGGTCTTGGTGGTTGCCGTAGCCTGCCACCCTTCCATCTTCTAGGACCAAAATCTTATCTGCATTTAGTATTGTCGCTACCCTTTGGGCAACAACAATTACAATTTTATCCTCAAGACTCTTCTTCAAAAGCTGCCTAAGTTCGTAGTCTGTCTTGTAATCAAGAGCCGAAAAGGAGTCGTCGAAGAGGTAGACTGATGCATCTCGAGTAAGAGCCCTTGCCATAGCAAGTCTCTGCCTTTGACCACCAGAAAGGTTTCTTCCACCCCTAGAAATTTTCTTTTCTAAAGGCTTGTCACCTAAAAATTCTTTGGCCCTGGCATTTTCTAAGGACTCAAGCATTTTGTCATCCTCAGCATCTTCCTTGGCATAGGATAAGTTTTCTGCAACAGTTTTTGAGAAAAAGAAGTTTTCTTGTGGAACATAGGAAATCTTGTCCCTAACCTGGTAATTATTTAGAGTTTTTATGTCAATTCCATTTAAGAAGAGTTCACCGTCTCCTGGTTCATAAAATTGTAAAAGGAGCCTCAATAGACTGGACTTGCCCGAACCAGTTCCCCCAATAATGCCGAGAGTCTCTCCACTCTTGACATCAAAACTTATATTATTTAAAACCCTTTGGGATGCATCTGGATAGGCAAAGGAAAGATTTTTTGCCTCAATTTGATAAATATCTCCAGATAATTTTTCATCTCCACCAGTCTTTGTGGACTCATATTCCAAAACTTCGTTGATCCTCTCCATAGATGCAAAGGTCCTTGGAAGAAGTGACAAGAGAAAACTCATCATTATCATGGCAGATAAAACTTGGGTGATGTATTGGATAAAGGCCATTAGGTCACCAATCCCCATTTCTCTTATGTCGATGAGCCTTGCACCAAAATAGAGGACAAAGATAATTCCAAAATTTAAAATTGTCCCAAGCATTGGTCTAACATTTACAAGAAGTTTGTTTACCTTAGCTGCCATTTCTTGATAAGAGACATTGGCCTCATCAAAAATTTCTTCTTCATAAGCATCCTTTGAGAAGGCCCTTATAACCCTAAGGCCAGTTAGTCTTCTCCTGAAGAGCTCATTTAACTTGTCAAGCCTTCTTTGTAAAATCGGAAAATAAGGAAGACCCTTCTTGAAGACAAAATAAATCCCAATACCAATAAAGGGAATTGTAATTGGGAAGACTGCTGACAATCTAACATTAGTTGAAAGAGCCATGATGAGACCACCAATAAACATAAGCGGACCCCTAATAAGAGGCCTAAGTCCCATTAGGACCATTTGCTCAACTTGGTTGACGTCATCAGTTGTCCTTGTGATAAGTGATGAAATGGAAAAATGTTCCACGTCATCAAAGCTAAGATAATTTATTTTTTTAAATAGTTTGTACCTAAGGTCTCTCGAGAAGGCCATAGTTGTCTTGGAAGAATGGTAGGCAGCAGATGCCCTGCACATGACAGTGAAGATCACCACGATAATCATGATGCCGCCAATCTTTAAGACATAGTCGGTGTCTCCATAGGCCACACCCTTATCAATGACAAGACTCATTAGCTTAGGGAGGAAAAGTTCCCCAAGAGCATTGCCAAAGGTAAGGAGGATGACCACAAAAATTCTTAATTTGTATTTATTTAATCCTTTGTATATATTCATAATTCCTCCATCATAACATTCTAACATATAGGGATTTAAAAGAAAATTCCATGAAGATAGATGCAAGACTTGCTATAATGGTTGAAGAGGTGATATAGATGGAAAAAAATCCAATGCCACAAGGAAGATACTTGCCAGCCAAAAAGTCACAGGGATTTATTTACTCAGCAGGTATGACCCCAAGACTTGACGGCAAACTAATATTAGAAGGAAAGGTCTCAAGCGATAAGGAAATCTCTTTTTATAAGGAAGCAGTAGTCCAAGCAACAAAAAATGCCTTGGCAGCAATAAAAAATACCTTAGAAGAAGGCGAAGAATTGGAAGAAATAATTTCCATGACAGTCTATGTAAATGCAGAAGAAGATTTTACGGCCCACTCAAAGATAGCAGACCTTGGATCAAACTATCTCTTTGAAGTCCTTGGAGAAAAAGGAATCTCCCCAAGAGCCGCAATAGGAGTAAAGACTTTACCTGGCAACGCCCCAGTAGAAATCCAACTAGTGGCAAGTTATAAGTAGAATATAAATAAAAAAGGAATGTCTCCTTTAATCTAAAGGCTACATTCCTTTTAAAATTTTTTACAAGCTAATTTAATTTTTAGCTTGTTTTTTATTCTCATTTTTTTACTTACAAGCTTTCTTATTCACAACCTAAGACTTAAATAAAAGTTTGCAATAAAAAAGAGGGAGCATAAACTCCCTCTAATTTTTTATTCAAAATTTGTTAATCCCAAAGGATTAGTCAATAATTTTTGATACTACTCCTGATGCTACAGTTCTTCCACCTTCACGAATAGCGAATCTTAGTCCTTCGTCCATTGCGATTGGTGTGATTAGTGTTACTGTAAATGTTGAGTTATCTCCAGGCATTACCATTTCTACGCCTTCTGCTAGTTGGATATCTCCTGTTACGTCTGTTGTTCTGAAGTAGAATTGTGGTCTGTATCCGTTAAAGAATGGTGTGTGTCTTC
>OIFD01000113.1_pt1 | contig 55155 bp, 45 predicted proteins | sample 1582021 | NCBI WGS metagenome assembly OIFD01 (sample SAMN07501059, study PRJEB24779) | human gut metagenome | isolation source: stool | host: human infant | place: USA: Pittsburgh, PA | reverse complement strand
CAACCAAAAAACAAAAACAAAACAAAAAAGGACAAAACAAAAAACACACTATCGAGTTCACAAACAACACCCACACAATCGCTTTTCTCACCATTTGGTCTCAGTCACGAGCCCAAACATTTCGTGAAAACCGCGAAAGGCGTTGAAAAAGGTTCCGTTTCAACTACTTGCTTCGTTGCGGAACCGAGAATCTACTCTAGTAGGTTTCGAACCCCTTGTCAACTGACTTTTTTGTGATCCGCACTACCTCGTAGTTCATCCAATCGGATCGCTCCGATCAGGACCGAAACCAAATTAGTCACGTCACCTATCTAGAATCAAATTTCGAGCGCGTGACTTGGCGCACCTAGAACCATTTCGCCAGTACTACGACAAATGGGGGGGGATTCCTTTTCAGGAATCCCCCCCAAGGTCAGTCGCTAATGCAAAAGCTAGCGACGTCCTCGCAAATTTTAAATACGCTCCATGATTAGTTCACGAACACGCTTCGCATCGGCTTGGCCTCGCGTGGCCTTCATCACCGGGCCCATCAAAGCCCCGATAGCGGCCATCTTGCCGCCGCGGATCTTCTCCACGACATCCGGATTATCAGCCATCGCTGCCTCCACAGCCGCGATCAGAGGACCATCGTCGGAGACCACAGCCAAACCGCGGGCATCCACAACCTCAGCGGGATCTCCCTCGCCAGCCAGCACGCCCTCAAGCACCTGGCGGGCAAGCTTGTCATTGATCTTGCCGTCATCCACCAACGCCTGAAGCTCGGCCACCTGAGCCGGAGTCACCGCGAGCTCCTCGAGTTCAACCTCCGCCTCGCGCGCAACGCGGGACAGCTCCCCCATCCACCACTTACGAGCCGCAGTGGAGGAGGCGCCTGCCGACACCGTATCCTCAATCAAATCGATAGCGCCAGCGTTCACCACGTCGCGCATCTCCAGCTCAGAGAAGCCCCACTCGTCGCGCAACCTGCGGCGACGCACTGCCGGGAGCTCCGGAAGCTCACCGCGTAAGCGCTCAACCCACTCCGGGCTAGCCACAATCGGCCCCAAATCCGGATCCGGGAAGTAACGGTAATCCTCCGCATCCGACTTATCGCGGCCCGCCGACGTCGTGCCATCCTCCGCATGGAAGTGACGCGTCTGCTGTACTACCTCGCCGCCATCAGCGAGAACCTGCGCCTGGCGAGAGATCTCATAACGCACAGCCTTCTCAATACCGCGGAACGTGTTCACATTCTTCGTCTCAGTGCGCGTACCAAGCGGTGAATCCGGAGTCTCGCGAAGCGACACGTTCACATCCGCACGCAAATTACCGCGCTCCATACGAGCCTCAGAAACGCCGAGTGCCCTCGCGATATCACGCAACGCTTGCACGTACTTCGATGCGATCTCCGGAGCGCGAGCACCCGCACCCTCGATCGGCTTCGTCACGATCTCGATCAGAGGCACCGACGAACGGTTAAAGTCCACCAGCGAGTATGCCGCACCCTGAATGCGCCCATCCTCTGAACCAATATGCGTGTTCTTACCAGCGTCCTCCTCCACGTGAGCACGCTCAATCTCAACTCGGAACGTATCGCCATCATCCAGCTCAACATCCACCCAGCCGTTATGCGCAACCGCAACCGCAGCCTGAGAAATCTGGTAAGCCTTCGCCAAATCCGGGTAGAAGTAATGCTTACGAGCAAACCGGCTAACCTCCGAAATCTCACAATTCAAAGCAAGACCGAGGCGGATAGCCCACTCAATCGCAGTCTTATTAATCGTCGGCAAAGCGCCCGGCAAACCAATCGAAGCCGGCGCGATATTCGTGTTCGGATCGCCACCAAACTCATTCGGCGACTGGTCAAACATCTTCGTCTTCGTACCCAGCTCGACGTGAACCTCAAGACCCAAAACCGGGTCAAACTTCTCCACAGCCTCGCTGTACTTCATCAACTTATCCATGACCTAACGATCCTCTCCCTCGTGCGCTGCGCCATCCACGCCCTCAATCATCGGGTTCTTATGTGCCACATCCTCCTGCGACTCAACCACAGCTGCCACGCGGTACATCACATCATCACCGCGTACCGGGCCAGTCACCTGGAAACCAACCGGAAGGCCATGAGCAACACCAGACGGCACCGACATCGCCGGCATGCCGCCCAAGTTCGCAGGCGTAGTCGTAATATCACTCAAGTACATGAGCGTCGGGTCATCCATCTTCTCGCCAAGCTTAAATGCCGTGGTCGGCGAAGTTGGCGACACAATCACGTCAACAGACTCGAACGCCTCCACCAACTCCTCCTGCAGGAGCGTACGCACGCGCATCGCCTGCACAAAATACTTATCGAAGAAACCCTTCGACAGCATTCGCGTACCGAAAATAATGCGACGCTTCACCTCGGAGCCAAAACCCTCACCGCGGCTAGCCGCAATCAGGCGCTCCGATGTAACCGGAGGCTCCGGCTCGGCGCGCAAACCATAACGCACGCCATCAAACTTAGCGAGGTTCGACGACGCCTCCGCCGGCATAATCACGTAGTACGCATCTAAAGCAATGCCAAGGAGTGGAAGATCAAGCTCCACAACCTGCGCGCCCTTGCCCTTCAAGAACTCGAGCGTGGACTCGAAGCTTGCCACCACGTCGTCCTCATACGCATCACCAGACAGCTGCTTAACCACGCCAAGCTTCACGCCTTCCAATGGGCGATCTCCTGCCCTCGCAGGCGCCAGGGCGGCCTCTTCCATCGACGGCCATGCATAATCCAACGACACCGCATCGCGATCATCAAAACCATCAATAACATCCTGCAACGCCGCGGCATCCGCCACCGTGCGCGCCACGGGACCCGCCTGATCCAGCGAAGACCCGAGAGCAATAATGCCCTGACGCGACACCGCACCATACGTCGGCTTCACACCAACCGTTCCCGTCATCGCAGCAGGCTGGCGGATCGAACCACCCGTATCCGAACCAATCGCAAGCGGCACCATAAACGCCGCCACCGCAGCAGCCGAACCGCCACCGGAACCACCCGGAATGCGCTCCAAATCCCACGGATTATGCGTTGGCCCAAAAGCCGAATGCTCGGTTGAGCTACCCATCGCGAACTCATCCATATTCGTCTTACCCACGATAGGAAGCTTCGCGGCCTTAATCTTCTCGACAATCGTCGCATCATACGGAGGGACCCAGCCCTCGAGCATCCTCGACGCAGCCGTCGTCGGCACACCCCGAGTCACAACATTATCTTTTAGGGCAATCGGCACACCCGCCAGCGGATGCAACTGCTCACCATCCGCGCGCGCCTCATCCACCTCACGCGCCGTCTTAAGCGCACCCTCCTCGTCAACAAACAGGAAAGCATTCACCACCGGATCAACCTCAGCAATACGATCCAGCATCGCGCGAGTCACCTCAACCGACGAAACCTCGCCCTCACGCAACATCTGTGCAAGCTCTAGCGCCGAGCGGAAAACCAAATCAGACTTCGCCATAATTACTCCTCACCCAAAATCTGCGGAACCTGGAACATGCCATCCTCAGCCGCAGGCGCCTGCGCCAAAACCTCTTCACGATCCAGCGTCTGACCAACCTCGTCATCACGCCACACGTTCACCAAAGGAATCGGATTAACCGTCTCCGCAACCCCCTGCGTCTCCCACGCTGCGAGGCGCTCCAAACGCTCCTCCAACGCGCCAAGATCTCGAGCAAACCCGGCGGTCTCCTCATCGGTCAGGACAATATGAGCCACTTTTGCAATGCGGGCGACTTCTTCCCTAGAAATATTCGACATGCACCCAGTATAAAACCCCCAAAAACACGGGCGCGAAACATGTCCAAAAAAAGCCCCAACCAGGGCAGAAATGGCGAGATTGCAGGGAAAACACGATTCAGACCCAAAGCGGCAGATTTGGCATCACATCCCGGCAGTTCCCCTCACAGATGCGGTCAGCGCGGCAGCTTCACACGGTATTCAGACCCGAAGCGGCAAAACTAACCCTACTTTTTATCCCTTCCTCTCACGGATGCGGCTAATCACGCCGCCTCACACGGTATTCAGACCCAAACCGGCAAAACTAACCCTACTTTTTACCCCTTCCCCTCACGGATGCGAATTGGGCACCTGATTTGGGCTGCAGTTTGGGTCGGGCACGTGGTGGGAGCGCCGCGGGCAGGGCAGTTTGGGTCGGGCACGTAGTGGGAGCGCCGCGGGTAGGGCAGTTTGGGTCGGGCACGTGGTGGGAGCGTCACCGGTGGGGCAATTTGGGTCGGGCACGTAGATGAGCAGTTACCTGATGTGGCAGACCACGCCAGTCTCAGCCCTGCATTAGAGTGAGGGGCATGAGGAAACGCGGGAAGAACCTATTCAATGCGAGCCAAGCACTACGAGTCGCCAAAATTGCCGGCATCACCACCGTAAGCACTCAAATCGCGGCGGCCATCACGCTCACAGCCGTCGACGAAGTTCGCAAACGCCGTGCCCCCGGAGGCGGTGGATTCCCCGCCCTCCCCCCGCTAGACACAAACCTAGGCGACAACACCATCCGCACATACACGGAAGGCAGCTCCCTATACTCCGACATGCTCGAAGCGATCGAGAACGCCACTGACTACATCTACTTCGAAACCTTCATCTGGAAATCAGACAAAGTCGGCCAACGCTTCAAACAAGCACTCATCCGCGCCGCACACCGAGGCGTACAAGTCTTCTGCGCCTTCGACGGCTTCGGCAACCTCGTAGTCAACCCCGCCTTCAAGCGCTTCCCTAAACACCCCAACCTGCACGTAATCATCCTGCCCGCCATCCGCTCCGGTGTAATCACCCTCAACCCGCGAAAAACCGGACGCGACCACCGAAAAGTTCTTGTCACCGACGGCAAAATCGGCTTCGTCGGCGGCTACAACATAGGTACGCTCTACAAAACAGAATGGCGAGACACCCACGTGCGCATCCAAGGACCAGCCGTTTGGGAACTCGAAATGGCATTCGTTGACTACTGGAACGCGAAACGCTGGAACCACATGCCCAAACTCCCCGACCAAGGAGCGCGCGCGTGGGACTCCTCCATCTACGCGGCTCTCAATCAGCCGAACAAGATGCTCTTCCCTATCCGCGGCCTCTACATCGATGCCCTCGAACGCGCCAACGATCACGCATTCATCACATCCGCATATTTCATCCCCGACCGCGAAATCTTTGCCTCTCTAGTTGACGCAGCGAAACGTGGAGTAAAAGTCAAAGTACTCGTACCCCAACGCTCAAACCACGTGGTTGCAGACTGGATCTCGCGCGCATACTACGATGACCTCGTCAGTGCCGGAATTGAAATCTGGCAATACGAACACGCCATGATCCACGCCAAAACCGCAACCGTTGACGGACGCTGGTCAACGGTTGGCACCGCAAACATCGACCGACTCTCAATGTTTGGGAACTACGAAATCAACATCCAAACCTGGTCAGAAGAACACGCGGCGCAAATGGAAAAAATCTTCGAAAACGACCTCAGTACCTCATCTCAACTTCGCGAAGAAGAGTGGCGCGCCCGATCCATGATCACGCGGGGCGTTGAACAACTCCTCAAGCCGCTGGGCGTACTCATGTAGCCCTGTCTGAATCTGCCCAAATCTAGCTAGCTCAAGCCAGAGACGAGGAAGACCAAACAAAGACGAAGGGCCCAACCAACTGGTTGGACCCTTCCTCAAAAGCTGAAACTACTAGCTAGCGCGGCGCACACGAGCGCGGCGACGCTTCAACGTGCGGCGCTCATCCTCACTCATGCCACCCCAAACACCGGCATCCTGGTTATTCTCCAGCGCCCACTGCAAGCACACCTGCTGTACCTCGCAAGTAGCACAAACTTGCTTTGCCTCTGCCGCCTGCGCAATTGCGGGACCAGTGTTACCGATCGGGAAGAACAGTTCCGGGTCAACACTTAGACACGCCGCGCGACTACGCCAATCCATCAATACTCCTAAAGAGCGACAACGCAGGCAAAACCCGCGAACACAACAACATTCCAATGACGCTCTTTAGTCTCACCCACTGGGCAAAGTTACACAAGGGTTATGGAAACGTTTCACACTTTAGAACCGTGTGCAAATAGTCACGTTAACGCGCAGGCGCCCCGATTCTGTACCACACCTCACAGCATCCAGCCCAGTACGCAGCATCCTCCGACGCGCCGAGCTTCACGAACAGAGGTAGCGAAACGGTGCATAGAACGTGCCGGGGAAGTTTGCCCACCACCGAAACCTCGCTCCTTTCCGGCTGGTATCCGCCAGCAAGCAAGACAGTCTCGGTCACCTCCACTACCTCACGGCCATTCCTCGCCGCATCTACGAGAATCTGACTTTTCAAATCAGACGGAAACTCACCCACCAGCCATACACGCTCACTTGAGTTTCCCCCGCATGCCACGAGCGCCTCACTTCCAGTTGAGAGAACGCCGTCCTGCACTAGGGCCAATAGGCCTTCTGCCGGGTTGATTGGCCGCACTACCTCCACTAGGGCGGCGCCTTCAGAATCAACAATGCTAACCGCGGCGCCCTCAAATCTGTCCCATGGGTGAGCGATTAACCCCTTGGCTGCAGTCCGCACCAGCCCCATACCTCGAGCCTGCTGTGCAGTAACCTTTACGAGACTTCGCCGCCACGTCCTCACCAATGAATAATCGTCAGCGCTAACCCCCGCCACAACCCCTACTGCACGTCCCATCCACTCACGCAACCATTCCTGACCTTGAGCAAAGCCCGAGCCATCAATGGCGCGCAGCAACGCACCTAAATCCTCAACCACCACGGGAACTCGCTTCCGCGTGGCGAAATCCATCTGATGGAGCGCTTCAAACACCTGCCTCTGCTTGGCCGGAATATATAGAGCCCCGCACGTACTTGCTATCTTTTCTAACAGTTCCCCCTCGTCCGTAACGACCGCGACTTTCTCCTCCTCCAGCCGCAGCGGCCGATATGTTCTGCCCGCAACGTCATCCAGCCACCCAATAATCGGACCACCTTCATCACTGATACCTGGCGGATCGGCCTCGCGCGCCAAATCTGCACTAAAACCTGGTGAAATCAGTTCGGGAAGCGGGGGCCGCCAAAGCGCTGGCACCTCTCCCTCGCTGACGGTTTCTTGAAGCGCCCCCAGGTTTGATTCCAGATGCGAGAAGTAAGCCCACTGCACCTCTTTCATGGAACCAGCGTCAACCACTGCACGGCCCGGCACTCGCGGCAGTTCGGAAGCCGCGCCGCTTGCCACCATCTCGAGGGAATCAGCCACGCTTGCCGTACGCAGACAGACGCGAAGAGTCAGGTTTGCACGCATCGACGGAGTAACCACGCCGCCCGGACTTTGCGTTGCCGCAATCAAATGCACGCCCAGAGACCGCCCTCGAGCCGCCAAATCAACAAGGCTCTCAAGCGTTGCCGGATGCGTCCTAATCATCGCGCGAAACTCATCAATAACGCACACAATACGCGCCGGACAGTCATCTGGACTTCGTTGCTCCCACTGGTCAACACTTACGAATTGTCGCGCCGCAAGAGCTTCCTCTCGCTCCCGAAGTTCCGCGCCTAAGCCAGCTATTGCCCTCTCCGTGTCATCTGGAGCTAGGTCTGTGAGAAGCTGCTGCGCGTGAGGGAGCTGCGCTAGATCACGGAATGCAGCCCCTCCCTTGTAGTCGATCAATACAAGCCGTAACTTCGACGGATCCTTCTTCCGGCACATTTGCAATATCCACGTGCGAAGCGCCTCTGATTTTCCCGACCCTGTTGTTCCAGCTACGAGGGCGTGGGGACCATCTTTCACCAAGTCCAAGAACTCTATTCCAGTCACGCTGTTTCCAATCGGAACCGACAGATCTGGCCCAGCCATCGGCACTGGCAAATCTTCAACGAGCACGCGAGTTGGTATCTGCACCTCAGATACTCCCTCACCAACTGGTACCACCGGACGCAGCGGAACACCCGGTGGGCATTCGACGCGGTGGTCTGCCACGTGTTCCGAGGCGTTCCAAACCGTGAGTAGTGCCGCTCCTTCCTCGTCCCGCAACACGTTTGGAGATTGCCTAAGGACCCGGGCGTCAATGCCACTTTCACGCGCGTATACGAGTGCTTGAGACAGCACCCACGGAGCCCAGCCTTTCACATCTGACAAAGCGAGCGACTCGCCTACTCGAACCGAAACCACCGAGCCCGGCGAGAATCGTAACCTCCCTAGAACGCAACGAGGCCTGTTAAACAAGGGAAAACTGTACTGCGTCCATGTCGGCGCCGCAGAAAGATCTATTTCCACCTCCTTAAAGTTACGCCAAGAAGGCGCCTTTTCTGACGATGAAGTTGCCGCGCCAGCATGCCCGCGCGCAGGCATTGAAAGACCATACAAAATACCCCAACGACACCCGGGTTTGCGCCGGCTTCGCAACGCCAACACGCCGTAGCTGATTGCGAGTGCCATCAAGAAAACAACAGTGACGGCTACCTGCCATCCCAACAGGCGACCTATCAGCCAGATCAACGACAGCATTGGTAGTAGCAGGAGCAACCCGCGTTTATTCATTGGCCGCGCTCCGCCCCATTCGAGCGCCTTCTGCAAGTTCATTGTCGAAGGGCGCGAGCGAACCTGCCACAGGTTTCCTCCCACGCAGAAAATCCGACCAGGGGCTACCTTTGCCGAAGTTTCATCAACCTGAGCTCTGCGAAGTGTCCTCGTCATTGAACGCAACAAGACCCACGACCGTGCAAACCCTGGCAATATTGCTGCTTTTCTACCGACCGCAAAACCGTTCGCGGAACCCAGATCTCGCAACGCCACCTCAAACCCACCACGACTGTAAATGCCTTTCACCTGCAAGTGCCTGCGCGAAGTTAACGGGTCTTTCACCTGCACATCCCCATTTCTGCCCATAATCACCGGCTTGGAAGTCACGGGGAACCCTAAACCAGCGTCAGGACCGGCAATGCAAAGCACATGAAGCGGGGAAGAGAGCAGATCATTCACGCTTACACTCAAGCCTGCGCTAACGGCCAAGGCCAGAAGGTCTTTCGCAGCTGGGGAAACTGCTTCACTTCATTCGCCTGTGGATAAGGGATGAGTGGTTACCGGTTTCTATGTCCGTGGTTTGAGGTAAGAATTAGGGCATGACTGAAAACACGTTGGAGCCACTGAGCGGCCGCGACGAATCCGGCGAGTTCTCGCAGAAAACCCCAAAAACCACAAGTGAAGGCGGGGCGCCCAGTGAGCGTGCCCGCGAGCGGTGGGGTGAGCTCGTAGAGATTATTGAGCAGGCGCGTGGATCGTACTACCAGGAAGACTCCCCCACACTCGCCGACGCTGAATACGACGCGCTGTACCGCGAGCTGGAGGATCTTGAACGGCAGTATCCATCTCTTCAAACTCAAGATTCTCCTACCCAATCGGTTGGCGGCTTTGCATCCGATGCTTTCAGCAAGGTCACTCACGAGATACCGATGCTCTCTTTGGATGACGTGTTCTCTGTAGAAGAAGCCCACGCGTGGATGGACCGTTGTATGAATGCACTGGGCGTGCAAACCATGCCAATGACCGCAGAGGTTAAAGTAGACGGCCTTGCCGTTTCAATCCTCTACGTGAATGGCATGCTACAACGCGCGGCAACCCGTGGTAACGGAAGCGTTGGTGAGGACGTCACCGCGAACGTCCTCACCATTAAGAACGTGCCAGCCCAGCTCAGTGGCGAAAACGTGCCCGAGCGGGTGGAGGTGCGCGGGGAAATTTTCTTCCCCACCAAGGACTTCGAGGAATACAACAGCGCGCGAGCCGAGGCCGGACTTAAACAGTTTGTTAATGCACGCAATGCCGCCGCCGGATCGCTTCGTCAAAAAGATGCTGCTGAAACCGCGAAGAGGCCTCTAGCCATGGTGTGTCACGGTATAGGCGTTTTTGAGGGCGCGCAACGCATCCCGCAGTCCCAGCACGAGTGGTATGAGCTCATCGCTGGCTGGGGACTGCCCACCTCCTCATATACACGGGTGGTGCGAAGCCACGACGAGGTCGATTCTTTCATTCGCGAATACGGGGAAAAACGTAGCAGCCTGGACTACGGCATAGATGGCGTTGTGCTCAAGGTGGATTCGAGGCAGAGCCAACAGGCGCTGGGCACAACATCACGTGCTCCCAGGTGGGCAACCGCCTACAAGTACCCACCCCAGGAGGTGCATACGCGCCTGCTCGATATCCGCACCCAAGTTGGTCGAACGGGGCGAGTCACCCCATTTGGAGTCATGGAAAAAGTTCTTGTAGACGGCTCTTACGTGTCTCGCGCTACATTGCACAACGCATCCGAAGTCAAACGCAAAGGCGTACTAATTGGTGATCTCATCGTGCTTCGCAAAGCAGGAGACATCATTCCCGAAATCGTTGCGCCCGTTGAGGATGCGCGAGATGGAACCGAACGCGAGTTCATCATGCCCTCCAACTGCCCATCATGCGGGGCCCGTTTAGCTCCTGCGAAAGAAGGAGACATTGATCTGCGTTGCCTCAACTTCGAAAAATGTCCGGCGCAGCTAACGGAACGGATAGCGTACATCGGCTCTCGCAAAGCCCTCGATATTGAGGGGCTCGGCGAAGAGGCCTCCCTTGCCCTCACTCAGCCCGAGTTGGACCGAGAAGAGGTGGCAGCAGCGCTGGTCTCTGGAGAGGCCGTGTTACTTGCGGACGGAACCCTTCTCGAGCTTGATCCGTCCCAGGTTGAAACGCTGGGGCATGCGGACGAAATCACCGCCGCGGAGAGCCTCTTGCCAACACCCCAGAAACCGGCTCTTGGGACAGCGGCTGACCTCTTCGATCTCAACGCCGATAGCGTGCGAGATGTGTACGTATGGAGAAGGCGCGCGTTCCCCACACACATTGCGACAGAAGTTGGCGTTAAAGAAGGCTGGCAACAGGTTCGCTACTTCTACACCGCGGGCGTTCGCGATACTGCCGGCGGCGGTTGGAGAACCCAGCCACGCCCCACAAAAACCTTCGAGAAGATCATCAGTGAGCTCGAGCGCGCCAAAAACGAACCGCTTTGGAGGGTACTCGTTGCATTCTCTATCAGACACGTTGGCCCTCAAGCTGCTCAAGCTCTTGCAAACCACTTCAGTTCGGTGGACGAAATCGCGAACACACCGGTTGAGGATCTCGCTCAAGTTGAAGGCATAGGGCCAGAGATTGCAGGAGCCGTATCCGACTGGTTTACGCTCGAAGCCCATCAAGACCTTGTTCAAAAGTGGGGTGCCGCGGGTGTGCGCATGGAGGCTGAGCAAACCGAAGAACTTGCGCAAACTCTAGCCGGGCTTACGATCGTCGTGTCTGGAACCGTTCCCAACTACGACCGCGAAAGCGCCAAAGCAGCGGTTACCGCGCGAGGCGCCAAAGCCACCTCCTCCGTATCCAAAAAAACTAGCCTCGTAGTTGCCGGGCCCGGCGCCGGATCCAAGGCAACCAAAGCCGAAGAACTGGGGATTCCAGTTATCGATTCCAACCTCTTCGACGCGCTTCTTGCAGGCGGTCTCCAAGCCCTCGACCTTCAAGATGACGCTGGCAAATAGACGATAGAAGCCTAGACACCAACGGAATATGAACCAGCGGCGGCTTTCTGCTATATAGGAGAAAGCCGCCGCTACTGATGCCAGTCGCCATATGCGTTTGAAAAACTAGGCCAACTAGCCCTTAACCGAACCGGACATCAAACCACCGACAAAATACTTGCCGAGCAGAATATAAACAATCAACGTGGGAGCCGAGGCGATCAGCGCACCCGCCATGGAAGCACCGTAGTCCGCCATGATCGAACCATGAGCCAAGTTATTCAGGGAAAGCGTGACCGGGCCCGTGTCCGTGTTCGTCAAGAACAACGCAAATAGGAAGTCATTCCACGCGGATGTGAACTGCCAGATCAACACGACCACAAAGCTGGGAATCGAAATCGGAAGCACCACAGCGAAATACGTGCGCAACATTCCCGCACCGTCCACTCGCGACGCTTCGATCAGTTCCGCCGGCACAGACTCGTAATAGTTCCTGAAGATAAGAGTCGTGATTGGAATTCCATAAACCACGTGTGCCAAAATCAGCGTTGGGATGCCGTTAGGCAGACCGATGGTCAGGACCATTTTCATTAGAGGGATCATCACCGCCTGGTACGGGATGAACATGCCAAACAGGAGGAACGTGAAGACCACGTTCGCACCTGGGAAACGCCAGCGTGAAAGCACGAAACCGTTCATTGATCCCAAAATCGCAGATATAATCGACGAAGGGATCACGAGCAGGAACGTGCGGCCAAGAGGAGCTGCCAATGCGTCCCACGCGCGTTGCCAGTTCTGAACGTCCCACTCCTGAGGCAGATACCAAGTGCGCGAAGGATCTGCCTCCGCTGCCCCCTTAAACGAGGTGACAAAGAGGACGTACACCGGGATCAGGACCATCGCAAGGAAGAGAATCAACAGCGCGTAGCGAATCGCGGTAGTTCCCGGACTTCCTTTCTTCACCACGTGCGGGTTCGCGGTAGGCAAAGCATTCTTTACTTGAGTGCTCATGTCACTTCCTCTTCTTCGCGTCGTGGATCAGGTACGGCACGACCAAGATCGCCACAATCACCAGCAGAATCGTTCCAACCGCTGCAGCATTTGAGTAATCACCTGAAGTCATGTAGTTATACATGTCGATTGCAGGAACCTTAGTGGAGTATGTGAGCTGATCCGTAACAGCCATGATCAGGTCGAATGACTTCAACGCCATGTGACCAATGATGATAACTGCTGACAAGGCTACGGCAGACAGCTGCGGGAAGATGATGTGTTTGTACAGTTGCCACTCGCTAGCACCATCCACGCGGGCCGCTTCGCGCAGGTCATCACTAATCCCCCTGAAGCCAGCCAAGAAAAGAGCCATAACGTAACCTGACAGTTGCCAAATAGCCGGAAGCGCAACCGCCAACACACCAAACGTGATGTTAGAGGTCCATGAGTTCTCGAGGAAGCCCAGTCCGAGCATCTGGAACAGGCGATTCAACCCCTTCGCTTGATCCCCCACGCCCGGGTTCAAAAGCCACTTCCACACGACACCCGAGGCGATAAACGAAACAGCCATCGGGAACAGGAAGATAGAGCGGAAAATTCCCTCACCTTTGATGGGGCGCTCAAGTAACCATGCCCAGAGGAATCCCAGAATGAGGGTACCGAGTAGAAATGCTGCCGTGAAAAGCAGGAGATTAATCAAGGAGTGTTGAAAATCTGGATCACCAAACAGATAGGCATAGTTTTCAAAACCAACAAAGCTGGTTTCTCTAGCACCGTTATATTGCGCGACAGTGTGTGCGTCGCGCATCGACGTGACAGTATTCGCAGCAATCAAACCGTATACAAAAATTCCAACCAGGATGATCGACGGCGAAATCAAGAGTAGCGGCGGACCATACTTACGCCACCACGATTTTGCACTGCGTTTGTTCTTAAAGGCCATGCTTTCCTCCGATGAGCGGGTGACGGACAGGCCGCCACCCGCTCTACGCAACTGCGTTAATTGGACTATTTAGACAGCGACGTTGCTGCTTTGACAAGCTCAGCCTGCAGACCCGCAACATCGGATGCGCCCTGCGCGAACTTGGCACAAGCAGCATTCATATCGTTCGATACTGCTACCGGAACCGCAGCACCGTGTGCGATAGAGGAAACAATCGTGTCTTCAGCGAAGGACTTCATCGCATCCTGCTGGTACTGGCCGAACTGCTTGATCTCATCATCGGTCAGATCTGAACGAGCAGGGATGGAGCCCTTAATCGTGTTGAAAGCAATCTGACCAGGCTTGCCGGAAATGGTCTGTAGCCAAGCCTTAGCGCCGTCAACGTTCTTCGCACCTACCGGCATCGTGAATGAGTCTGCGAGAAAGTCAAAAATGCCATCAGAGCCCGGGACTGGGAATGCGACATAGTCCTCGTTGTACTTCTTACCAGCAGCCTCGAATGCGGCGATAGCCCAGTCACCCATCACGTTGTAAGCAGCCTCACCTGCGATAACCGGGTTCATCGCCGGCTCCCAGTCCTCATTCAAATAGGACTTGTCAGCCAAGTCGATAATCTTAGAGTAGTGCTCAAGGGACTTCGTAACCTCAGCAGAAGCCCAATCCGTAGAGCCGTCAAACAAACCGTTGTAGCCATCTGCTCCAAGATCAGCCATTAGAACAGACTCTAAAAGCTCAAGCTGGGTCCAAGCCATACCAACCGTAATTGGAATCTTGCCGGCAGCCTTCACTTTCTCCATGTCCGCAATCCATCCCTCAATGTCAGTTGCCGGCTTTGCCGGATCAAGACCAGCTTCTTCAAGCACTGCCTTGTTTGCCCACACAACATTGGCACGGTGGATATTTGACGGTACGGAGTAGATCTTGCCATCAACGGTTAGACGATCAATCAGCGTATCGGGGAAAGCATCTCGAAGCTTGAACTCGTCATACAGTGCTGAGACATCCTCGATCTGCATGGCATCAATGTAGTCGGTAAGCTCAGCGCCAGCGTGAGCCTGGAACGTGTCTGGCGGGTTCTGTGCCGCGAGGTCAGCCGCAAGCTTCTGTTTAGCCTGCGAGCCGCCACCACCTGCAACCGCAGCGTTCTTAAACATGAAATCAGGATGCTCTTCTTCGAACACCTTAACCAGTGCGTCACGACCGTCCTTCTCAGAACCGGCTTCCCACCAAGTAACTACAGAGACCTCGCCGCCTGTCGTAGCCTCACCCGAACCAGTGCTTTCAGTCCCAGAGCCTTGTTGTGCACCGCCACCACATGCGGCCAGCATCAAGCTAATGGCCGCAAATCCAGCAAATGCTGCAATCCGCTTCATAACTTCTCCTTTGAAGTACTGCGTATGAAAACATGCTCTCCATCAAAGAGCTGATGTCAGACTACAGCACTTACACGGGGAGCAAATGAGATTGAATCGACCGTTATATTACTGCAATACAGACCCCGACTTGCCTGTCATAACAGGGATGTGATCAGTTGTCCAAGTTTGCGTTAACTCGCACGATTGTGCCCGGTCCGTGCTTGCGCCTATCCCAAGTGATAGTGCCCGCAAGCTCGCCGGCAACCACCGTTGACACAATCTGGGTTCCCAGACCCGACTTGGCCTTATCCGGCTCAATGCCGAGCCCATCATCAGACACGGTCACCTCAAGTCGGCGCCCATTGCGCTCGGCCTCAATACTAACCAGGCCGCCATAGTCGCGATAGCCGTGCTCAACCGAGTTTGTCACCAGCTCCGTTAATACCGTTGCCAAGGCTTGTGCCGCATCCGCATTTACCTTGCCGAAGTGACCTCGCACATCAACACTCACCTGCTGGTTAGTCTTAGCCAGTACAACCGCCAGGTGCAGAACCTTCTTAGCAACCTCATCAAAATCAACGGTCTCGTCAACATTTTGCGAAAGCGCTGCGTGAACCGTAGCGATGGTGGTCACACGCCGTTCCGCCTCTGAAAGAGCCGCGCGCACCTCCTCGCTATCAGAACGTCGTGCCTGCAATCTGATCAACGCCGAAACCGTCTGCAGATTGTTTTTCACGCGGTGATGAATCTCGCGAATCGTGGCATCTTTTGTCATCAGTTCAAGCTCGCGCCGTCTCATCTCCGACACGTCACGCGTTAACAAAACCGCGCCCACACGCTTATCGCCTTCCAGTAGCGGCAACGCGCGCATTGTGACCGTAGCGCGCGAAGACTCCACCTCTGCCCTCCACGCCGCTTTCCCCGTCACAACAACCGCGAGCGTCTCCTCAATAGTCTGATCCTGCTTCAACACGTCCGTCACGTCTTCGATCAGCAGACGGCCCACTGGGTTTTGCCGAATACCAAGCCTGCGCAAACACGACACCGCATTCGGTGTCACTTCTTGCACAACGCCCTCTGAATCTAAAAGAAGCGCACCATCCATTACGCGCGGCTGGCCGTGAGTTACCGAAACTGGCGTGGCGTCATACGGATAATCGCCGCGCGTAATCATCTTGCACAAGATGTCTGCGGCGTGAGGCGTCCAGGTCTCCGCTCCTCCCAAAAAACCGGGCGAGGACAGGTTGGTTTCTCGCGTTATCACTGCAATCGCCTGCCCACTACGGACCACCGGGATCGCAACTTCACTCATCGAATATGTCCCCATCCAACGCGCACCAGGAGGCGATGCAATCTGGCGGGTCTCCATCGCTTCTTCCAGGAGCGTCTGCCTGGACGGCTGGATATACATGTCAACCACGTCATCCATGTGGATCGTTGAAGCTGTGGCCGGGCGCGCATGGGCAATCGCAAGGAAACGTCCATCGTGCGTGCGCACCCACATCACCAGATCTGCGCCAGCCAGGTCCGAAACCACCTGCCAATCAGCAAGAATAAGGTGAAGCCAATCCAAATCCTCATGGTGGAGATTAGAACGGGCAGCGGCCTGCGCAAGATCAGTCAACGTATGCATAGTCATACTTTAAAACAATGAGGTCCAATGCACCTTCACGCGGCCTCCCACTCATCCATCCCATGCGAAACGCAGCCACCCCCACGATAATGGATATAAATCGCGTTCGAATCTACCCTTGGAGGAACGCCATGGACTTTCATACATCCGTTTGTTACCCGGCCAACCTCGCCGCCGTGCAGCGACTTTTCCAAAGCGAGGAATTCTTCAAGGCCCGTGCCGCTGGCTCACCAGCCTCAGTGGAATCCGTGCACGTCGAGGCTCTTATCAGTGAAATCCGGGTCACCACCAAGGCCCGCATTGATGCGGCCGTCATCGACCTGCCGCCGGTTGCGCAGCGGTTCATCCCCTCCTCAGGGATTGAAATCACAATAACCGAAACTTGGAATACAACCGACAACACGGGCGTTATCCAAGTGCATGCCGACAGCCTGCCGGTTTCAATGTCCGCCACCTGTGCTTTCATTGAAGAAGACGAGGCCGTGAGGCGTGATGTCAACGGAAAACTGAAGGTTAACGTGCCGATCATCGGACGCAAGCTTGAGCAGAAGGCGGTTGCGGAGGTTTCTAAAATCGCCGGGCACGAGCAAGAGATTGCCAGCCAATACTTGGTGTGATCGGCATGCGCGCCGCACGCCTACCACTGTTGTTGTGAGTCCGGTAAGACCCGCGGCACCAACCAGTTACTGTAACCACACTTTTATTCATATGAGAAGAGGATGACCATGAGTGATCAAGAAAAATACCTCTGGCTAGAGCGGGTTGGGAAAGGCTCGTACCTGGGTAAGAACTCGCGCGGTCTCACCGTGCCAATCGGACATGGCGAGGACGAATTCACCCCTGGGGATTTGCTTCGCCTTGCCCTCGCTGGGTGTAATGCGACGAGTTCAGACTCTCGATTCGCCGCCGCCCTCGGCGACGACTACCAGGCCACCGTGGGGGTTGAGAGCGACTACGATGAGGAGGAGAACCGCTTCACTAAGCTCGTTGTAGAGATCGTGACCGACATGAGCGGACTTAGCGATGAGGAGCGCGAGCAGCTGGAAAGCCGCGTACACCGAGCCATTGAGAAGCGTTGCACCATCGGCAATACGCTACGGCACGGAGCGGAAAACAGCGCCGTAATCACCTGCGAGAGCGCCGAGTAACACCAACTACACGAGAGATGTTCTACCGAGGAGGAACGTCATGGGCATTGTCAAGAAAGCAAAGAACGGCACTCGAGCCGTGGCCGACGGGCTTGCAACCACGCGGCGATTTGTTAAAGACCTGCGGGGAGCCAATTCCATCCAGGATGTTATCGACGCAATGATCGACGTGCCCACCTCACGGATTGAGAACAAAGTCAATCAGCTCCGCGCCAAACATCCTGGAGCTACACCCGCAGAGATCCAGGAGATAGTTACCAAACAGTTCCGCAAACTCGCAGCCTCTACGTCCGGAGCTGCAGGCGCGGCTGCAGCTGTGCCAGGCCTTGGAACCGCAGCCGCGCTTGGCCTTTCTTCCGCACAACTAACCGGTTTCGTATCCGAAGCTGGTTACTACGTGCTCACCCTCGCTCACATTCACGGCATTCCCTTGGAAGACAAAGACAAACGCCGGCTCCTGGTCTTGACCGCACTGATGGGCGAACAAGGTGAACAAATCGCAACCTCGCAGTTTGGCTTCACCACGCTTACCGCGCTCAAGGGTTACGCGAGCGACGTGCAGCGCCAAACCATTAATCAAGTCAATCGAAAACTGGCGAAGATGGCCGCTAAACGAGCCGCACGCAAAGGTACGACCGCGATGCTAGGAAGGCTCATGCCATACGGGATAGGCGCGGGCCTCGGCTGGGTGATTGGCCGATCCATGGCGGGCAACGTCATTGACGGGGCCATCAATGCGCTGGGTACTCCTCCCGCAACCTTCAGCTACCCCGTCACCATCGATGTCGAAGCGAACCCGCAAGAGATTCAAACGAAACAGTGAAAGCCTGCGGCCGCCCTGGGCACGTTGATATTTACCTCCGGGTGGCGAGGACCCGCCAAGCGCCCGCGTTCAGGCAGTGGACGAGCTAGCGATTTTTTAGATCATCCCCGCAAATGTGGATAATCTGAGAAAGTGAGCCACCGCGACCGCCTCCAAAATCGAAATATTGAGGACCAATGAACACGCAGTATGAAGACCTACTCCGAGATGTCATGAGTAACGGCACGCCCAAAGGTGATCGGACCGGAACCGGCACAGTGTCGGTATTTGGCCGGCAACTGCGTTTCAATCTACAAGAGGGGTTCCCCCTAATCACCACCAAACGCGTGCACCTAAAATCGGTAGTTGGGGAACTGCTGTGGTTCTTACAGGGCGATTCGAACGTGCGCTGGCTACAAGAAAATGGAATCCGCATTTGGAATGAATGGGCGGACGAGGATGGCGAGCTTGGACCGGTATACGGCGTCCAATGGCGATCCTGGCCCACACCAAACGGAGAGCACATCGACCAGTTGGCTGGCGTGCTCGAAACGCTTAAGAATGACCCTGATTCGCGGCGTATGATCGTATCCGCGTGGAATGTGGCAGAACTGGACAAAATGGCGCTTGCACCATGCCACGCTTTCTTCCAGCTTTACGTGGCAGATGGCAAGCTGTCGCTCCAGATCTACCAGCGATCTGCCGACCTTTTCCTCGGTGTTCCCTTCAACATCGCCTCATACGCGCTCCTTGCGCACATGATCGCACAGCAGGCCGACCTGGAAGTTGGCGAGCTCATTTGGACGGGCGGCGACTGCCATATTTACACCAATCACTTTGAGCAAGTGCGCACCCAACTTGAGCGAGAAGCATATCCTTTCCCAACTCTCGTGCTACGCAAAGCCAAAGACCTCTTTAGCTACACCTTCGACGACATCACCGTGGAGAACTACCGGCACCACCCCACTATCAAAGCGCCTGTCGCCGTCTAGGCCGACGACAGGCACTTGATGGCCGCGGGGTTAGGCTTTTGCGAACTTCCTCCTCAGCAAAACGACAGCTGCAGCCAGCGCTACGATCGAGGAGGCCACAATGATGATCAGAGGAATACTGATCTGACTACCCTGGTCACCTGTAGAAATCGGCGACGCTCCGAACATGGGTTGTGCCAATCCGTCACTCGCATCAGAATCCAGCGGCGATGCTGAACCCGCAGTTTCAGCAGTTTCTGTCGTTTCAGCGTTAGAGGCGGCATCTGACTGGAGCCCCTCAGCCGCAGGCAAACTCGAAAGCGCCTGCAGGCCCGAGGAAGCTACGGCAGCTCCCCCACCTCGAGATACTGTCGCAGACGAATATGAGCCAGACCCAAAGCCGTTTGCACCGCCCTGCGCAGGATTGTGCGGAGGAAGCACACCGTTTGAGGCTGTTCCTTCACTGCCTGGGCGAGCCGGCTCGATGGCACCATGAGGCTTTGAGCTCCCTGGAGTTCCGCCCGGAGCCTCGCCCGCGCCACCCGGCTGGGTGCTACCATCTCCCGCGCCGCTATCGCCAGGTACCGCAGGCGCATCGGGGTTTCCTTCGCTTCCTGGGGAACCCGCTTCGTCCTCGTCGCCTACTTTGAAGCGAATGTCAGCCGAAGAGCGGAATTCGTTGCCATCTGCGTCAGTCCCCGACACTGAAACAGTCAACACGTACATTCCTGGCTTGGTGAAGGCCCAGTAAACGTGCTTGTGAAGAGGTTCGGGCGCATCGATCTGGCCAGGCTTCTGCGTGGAAGCGATCAGGTCAAGGCCGTTGAAAGAGTCGTGCGTGAACAGCCACCACGAGCCACCAGCTGGTGCTGTTTTTTGAGCTATCTCGAACTTGACGCCGTTTGGAAATGACGCCCGGTCAATGTGTTCAGAAGAGAAGCCCGGCCACACAATCCCATTCTTTTGCTGCATCGGAGAAACAAAGAGCTCCGTTCCCTGCGGCCCCATGAAGTCAAACACCGGGTCGCTGAATGCCTTCGGTGAGCGCTTGACTTTTGAATTCTTCAAAAGCTGGAGCGTAACGGAGTCAGGGGTACGCGCGACCGAAGTTCTTGCGTGCTCGCGCGAATCATCGTTGACCACCACACTCACCTTGTCGTCAACAACTGCCGGGCCTATATCCACGTGACCGCGCGAAATAGTGACGGCATCATTTACGAGGCTGCCCGAGCTATTCTCTCCGGGGTTATCTGGATTCTCAACGGGAGGATTGGGATCCGTAGGTTCACTCGGATCAGGCTGATCGGAAGGCTTCGAAGGATCGGGAGTTTCCGTCGGATTTGAAGGTGGTGTCGGCTGATCCGAATCCTGCGAATCCCCCGGGGTTTCGCCTTCGGGTTTTTGCCCTAATTTTACCGGCTTCGGCCGCGCCTGATTCAAAGGGAACACCGCCTTGCCACCCGAGATGGACACGGTTGTTGGTGTGATCAAACTGAGCCGCACCTCCATGTTGTCTCCAGCGCAATCCCACCAGTCTCCGGAACTCCACTTTCGGTGCGTAGGCGTGGACACAAACTCAATGTCGCAAGTCGGGTAGGCGCTTCCCGGCTCGTAAGCGCCGCCCACCACTTTGAACCAGAGGTTCTTGTCTTCTGGAAGCACTGAAAGCTCAGCGCTATCCTCACTTGTGCTGAACTCAAAGTTAACAACGGGCGAGGACGGCACGTATTCCGCCGTTGAAAATGCGGGAGCGGGATCGCGCACGATCTGCTGCGGGAACTGACCAAGTTCTGTGGTGGAGCCGCTACGGATAGAGCGCGAAATCTCGACCGGCGCGGTAATCCAACGAGGCGAAGGCGCCCCCTTAGCCGGCACGAATACAGCCTGTAGCGAGAGGTCTTGCGAGCCGAGAAGCTCATTCCAACGGGCAACCCCCGCTTGTAGCGGCACCTCACCGAGGTAAAAACCGTCAGTATAGAAAACAACCGTTCCGGTATCAGCCGCGTTGCCAGTGCTGAAGGTGAGCGACGTGAGACGTTCGTCCCCGTCGGCTTTCACATCCTGGTTGGGCTCCACTGTGAACTCCGGGGCGAACTCGCCAGTGCCCGTTTCGGGCGAGGCGTTGTATGCGGCAACGACGTCAGTTAGGGTCTCGGACTCAGGATTGGGGCCACCAACCTGCCACACCAGCGTCTGCGGAGTCGAAGCAACCACGCGGTTTAGGTGATCGCGCGCCGTTGCCCGGAATACAACCTCGTAACGCCCCGGCTTTGTGAATAGAGTCTGATTGTGCGTGTGGTTTCCTGGATCTACCCACGTTTGACGCAGGTGCGGGTCATGAGAGGACAGAAAGCGGCGAATAGGATAACCCTCGTAGTACGTGAGCATCTCCATCCGACCAGGCCCGTTAAAGCCCACAATTTCTAGGTCAAACTTGTTGTCGCGAAACTTCTCGATCGGAATGCTCGTGTCCGCGCCGAACCCCGCCCAGATCGGCCCGTTGTTACGCCCATTTACCGCTGGGGCCGCATAGAGCATGTCGCCTGGCTCCGCCCCGATAAAAGACAGGTCGCCGTTTTCAGGGGCGTCCATCGAGTAAAGCTGTGAGCCGGTAATCGAGTAGCCTCGACCAAGCCAATTGACCGTATTCTGTATCGGGGTGGACTGGCCTCCCGCATCCGAATTCAGGGTGAAGTTGTTGCCCTGCCAGTAGACCTTAGGCGAATCGACGTGCGCGTTGTACATGATCGTCTTGCCCATATCGGGTCCGGCCATTGCAGGTTGAGTTATTCCAGCCGCGAGGACGAGGCCGGCAATCGCGGCGCTAACGAGTCGGCGCATATTCGGCTTCCTTTCTAAACCTCGGCGAGTTGCCAGGTCGTTTTGGCTCTTAGGAGAGGCTGCTAAATACATTTGGTGAATCTCTACAGTTGGTTTTGCTAAGGAGAAGATCGTCGGCCTGCTAGCGAGCTACGGCCTCGGATTTCTTCTTCGCATTGATTGATTTGGTGAGTCGTTTTTGGATGGTTTTGAGGCTGGTTCGGACTGCATGGAGTGATTGGAAGATCCACACGAGGATGAACTCTGCCGTGATCGCTAAGACCAAGGCCGCGCCTGTTGGCACCGACCATGACCACGACACCCACAGGCCAACTAGCGCGGCAAGGGTACCGAGCATGGCTGAAAGCGCCATCATTGCACTGATTCGGCGGGTCAGGAGGCGAGCTGTTGCTGGCGGCCCCACAAGAAGCGCAAGAACGAGGATGTTACCCACAGTTGAGACGGAAACTACCACGGCCAGGGCTGTGGCGACGTAGAGGACAACGTCGATAAGACCAGCGCGGTATCCGAGTGTTTGTGCGTATTCTCGATCGAAACTAACCGCCACGATGCCGCGGTGGAAGATCGCTAGGACGGTGAGGATCAGGGCTCCGCTAATAGCGACGATGAGGAGGTCTGAGCCAGTCACTCCAGTTAGAGACCCAAAAAGGAGAGACTCAAGCGAACCGGTGTACGTGGGCATTCTGGAGACAATCACAAGTCCGACAGAAAATGCCGCAGCAAATAGGATGCCGATAATGGAGTCTTCGCCCACCGTTTTTCGGCGTGAGAACAAGGCGATGAGTAGCGCAACGATCACGCCGGCTATAGCGCCACCAAGGAGTGTGGACGTGCCCGTGGCGAAAGCAACTGCAATGCCAGGGAACACCGCGTGAGAAAGGGCGTCACCCACGAAAGACAGGCCCCGCACCACAATATGGGAGCCTACAATTCCGCACAGTACAGCCGAAAGAATCGCCATAAGGAGAGCGCGGCTCAAGAATGCAAGTTGTGGGTTGGCCAGGTCGGCAAGAAACTCAATCGGGTTCACGCTCCGACCTCCACCTCAGTTAGCGATTGGACGGCGCGCACCAGCGCCGCGTTCTCGGACACCTCGTACGTGGATGCCCAAAGTTCAGGCGCAGCTACGTTTTGCAACGGGCCTGCTGCACGCACCGTGCGGTTCATCAGGATGAAACGGTCACACATTCCCGCAGCCTGCACGAGGTCGTGAGTAGACATGAGAATAGAGATTCCCTTGTTAGTAAGTTCCATCGCCATCTTCGCAAGCGCCTCTTGATTAGGTTCATCGAGGCCGGTGAACGGCTCATCCAAGAGCAGAAGTGACGGTTTCGGGGCCAAAGCCCTCGCAATGAGGACACGCTGGCGCTGCCCACCAGAAAGTGCCGAAATCGGACGGGAGCGAAACTCCTTCATACCCACCGCATCCAGGGCCTCGTAAGCTGCGCGCCACTGCTTTGCTCCGGCCAGGAATCTCGGTTTGAGCGACGAAATCACAACTTCTTCAACCGTGATTGGATACTCCCACCTCGCCTCCTGCTTCTGCGGCACATAGCCGATTGCGCGGCCTCCCCTCTTGAATGAGACTTCGGCAAACGCAGAGGTTTTTGACGCGGGCTTAGAGGGTTCGACAACAAGGGTGTGGGGCCCGGCCGTGGCGATAGTGCCGCTGTCTGGACGAAGAAGGCCAAGAATAGTGCGGATCAAAGTGGTCTTACCAGCCCCGTTGGGCCCAAGTAGCCCAACAAGTTCTCCGCGGTTGATGCTGAATGAGACGTCTTGCAGCACTTGCTGATTGCCGAAACTGACATTGACGTCCGAGACGGAAAGTACCACCGGCCTGACTCTCGTTGCTACAGGCTCAAGAGGCGTCAAGACAGGGCCTCCTTCTTACGGCTACGGCTCATGCGCCCCATAACTACAGCTGCCACCGCGATGATCAGCACGGCAATAGCTACACCGATTCCGACCGAAAGCGCCAAGCCGTTGCCCGACTGCTGCGCACTACTGGCTGCCGCGCTATCGCCGGCCTCGCCTTCGTTCTTAGGATTAGCAACGCCTGCAGGATTGTGCGACGACCAAGCAAGCTCATGTGCAGCCTCCACGCTGGCATCTGGACCAACAGCGAAACGCAACGTCTGAGTGTTCGAGACGAGCTCGCCATCAATAGTGGCCTGCGCAGTTACGCGAACCAGGTGTTCACCCGGCTGCGTGAAAACCCACGAGACATGCGTGTGCGTGGACGGCTCAACGTGGATCAGCTGACCTTGCTCCTTAGTGGAATCCCAAATCACCTGCGGACCGGAGAAGTTCCCGGCTTCAACGAAAGTGGTTAGGACACCCGGCCCCTCGTGTCCCTCGAAAATCAGGTCCACACCGCCCGGAGCCTTCTCAACCAACTGCGGATGCTGCGTATTCCAGCCAAGCCACGGCACTCCCTCAATCTCGTGTTGCGGGATCACCCAAGCCTGCCCCTCGGCTTTAGTAAACGCATACGCGGGGTCATCGGGAACCGTCAGCTTTCCCTCCTCGCCAATCACAAAAACAACGTCGTCGAGGTGGCGCCAAACTGGCTCCGGGGTCGTATCGTCGCGCGCCATCAGCTCAAACGAATCCGAGAGCGTCGCCCCCATGTCCACGTGTCCGGCCGAAATCTCAACCCGCTCGCCCTTTGGGGCAACCTTCTCGTTGCCTGTCACAGTCTGCGTAAGCGCCGGGTCAACATCTGAATCGGCCGGCATCACGGGCAGGCCAGCCCCCGCCACGGGCGCGGAAGATGCGAAGACGGTTGTATTCCACAACGAGGGAGCTAGTTCGGGAAGGGAGGGCATCACCGACGTCGCTAGCAAGGTAACCCCAACAAGACTTGAGATTGCAGTTTTCATCAGATTCCTTTCAAAACTGGTTGTGAGGCGCGCGGCCACGCCCCCTGTGACGTGGGATCCAAACAAGCCTTCAAAGACGTAACGTTCGCTTCGACGAGACTCACGTACGTCGGCGTTTGCTGTGTCAAGCTGTCCGCGTAGATAGAGCACAGACGCACTCCAGCGCTTTCTGCCGCGCTTTCTAACTCCGCCTGATGCGCCGCCGACGCAGGATTCTCAAAAACCGCCGGCACGTGCAAGTCTCTAAGCTGGCGGGACAGAATCGCCATGTCGCGCGAACTGGGCTCTATCGATGGGTTTGGGGCAACGAAGCCGGCAACTTCGAGGCCGTACCGTGAGGCCAAATACCCGAAGGCGTCATGCGCGGTAACGAGCTTGCGGTTTTGCGCGGGGATGGAAGCCAGCACCGCGGCGGTCCACTGGTCAAGCTGACGAAGCTCCGCCTTGAACTTTTTTGCGCGAGTCGCATAGGCTTGCGCGCGCTCCGGATCAGCCTTCGCAAGCTCCTCGGCAATGACATCCACGTACGCGATCGCGTTGTTCACGTCATGCCACAGGTGCGGATCGATCTCGCCGTGAATGTGCTCACCCAAAACAGCCTGCGCCAAAATCCACGTGTCCTCGCCCGGCTTTCCCAAAAACGCCCAGTTTCCTTGCGGCACTTTCGCAAGCGTCCGGTTTGGCACCACGATCTGCACATCCTGCGGGTCGTAATAAACAGACTTGCCGTCCTCGTCCGCGAGCAGGCGGATTCCCTGAGGCGTCGCCGTAATATCCACGTGTCCCGCGTCCAAATGCACGAGGCCAGTGTCAGGCTCTACGCCTACTGCGAAACGGATCGCGACCTCGTCTTTCGGCGCGGCACTTGGGGCCTTCGAAGTGGCAGCCTGCTGTTCTTCGGCAGTTTGGGTCTCGGAGGTGGCATTTGAGCTATTGGTACTTGGGGTCTGGGAGACAGAGCGCGGCTCATACTCGTCAGTTTGGGTCTCGGAGCCATTTGGGTCCGGCACCCCCTTGCCCTTCGAAGCACCCTGCTGCCCCGCAAGAGACTCCTGATTTCCCGAGTGAGGCTCTTGCACGAGGTTCAGAGTGTAAGTTCCAGCCTCGCTAAATGCCCACGACATGTGGGTGTGCGCGTCAGGAGGCAATGCCACAGCATCAGCCGAGCCAAATCCGTCAGCCGACGTGATGTACGGGCGCCCCTCGCCAAACGTTCCGGTGGTAAAAGCCGCCAGCCTGCCCGGGCCCTCCATCGAGGTGGCACGGATCTGCCAAGGACCCGGTAGCCGGTCTGATCTGAACCCGAGCCACACCGTAGACAGAGCAAAATCCTCCACCAGGCGAATGTGGCGCCCTCCGTACGCGGGAGCCTTATCTCCCAAACTGATCAAAGGCACGCCCTCGCGCAAGTTTGCCCTCATCGTGTGACGGATAGCCCCAGATTCCAGCAGAAGCCCGTTCTCAAACGCAAGGTCCGCCCATGCCACGTCACGCACTGCACGTAGCGGCGGCTCGTAGGAATGAGGGTCCGCTCCAGTCGGCACGAGGCTGGTGACCGACGCGTCCTGCCCAGCCACGTTGCGCACCAGGTCCGCGATGATAGGCGTCGATGCAACCACCTCAATCCGGCCATCCTTCGACGCATTCGCGGGCGCGCATCCTCCAAGCAGGAGCGCCGCAACCGTTGCTACAACTAGTGGCTTACTACTCACGAAACTGAAGGCGAGGACGGCCTCGCAACCCTTATGAGAAGAGCACCCGCAACAATCATGCTGAGCGCTGCGCCAAGCCAGAGCAGGATTGGTTCGGAACCCGTCGTAGCGAGGCGACCTCCTACAACACCGCCCGCAGCCTCGATTTCAGCTATCTGTTCAGGGCTTAGTTCGCAGTCTGCTCCCGAAGCGGTTTTCCCCACGAACACCTTTGCGGTGCCGTTACCGGACGCACCAAACCAGCGTTTACCAACAATCTGGCCGAACGATCCGGACTCAAAAACTGCCATCGCTCCGGGCCCCTGCACACTATTCACTGTCCAAGTAACCGGGCCGGTAGTAGCTTGCGATAGCGACGGATGCTGCGTGTTTGCGCCCACCCACGGCACGCCCTGCATTTGCGTGGAACTAATAATCCAAACGGGTGCACCTTGAGGTGCCACAAACTCAATACCCGCCGGCGCCGCGACCTTAGCCGCATCGGACAGTCCAAACACGAGTTCGGTCGGGTTCCTCCAAGTTGCCGGCTGCGAACGGTCATCCTTCACCAGCATCTTGAGTTGGCCCGACTCGACTACCGATCCAACATCAAAGTGACCTGACGTCGCATTTCCACTACCCCCAACATTGAAGGTGAGGGTGCCCGTAGCACTGAGCTTCTTTCCCGATTTCATGGTTGCCGTCTGCGTGAGCGAAACCCGGTAGGTACCCTCCTTCGCGAACACCCAGTTTGGGTGCACGTGGGTGTTAGCCGGGATCGTGTGACTTCCCGAGGCCGAGCCTGCCGCTGGAACCGTCACCTCTGTGGGGATGCACTGTTCTGCTGCAGGCGCCGGCTGCGTCGGATTCGCTTGGCTACCGGCTGTGGATGGCGCCGCTGGCATGCCTCCCCGCGGTTGCTCATCCGTGGTTTTTGCGGGCCCAGCTTCGCCCTCTTTCCCGGGTTTGCCGCCCTGCTGGGTGCCACTCTCATGCGAGCCGCCCTCGCGGTGGTTTCCCCCTGACTTTCCGGATTCCTGGTGTTCCTCGAAACCGTTAGCTCCGCTGGACACCTCGGCACCAGGTGCGCTCGAGGTATCGGGCGATTCGGCATTCAGACTGAAAATGCCAGCTTTAAGGTCTCCGACGATCCAGGTGAGCGTCGCCGGCTTGGACGTGACGCTACGCCCCTCAGCAGTTATCGAGGCGCGCGCGGTCATCTGGTATGCGCCCGGCTTCGTGAACAGCCAGTTCGCGTGCACGTGAGCGGGAGACTCCTGAGAGATCACAGCGCCCGCACGCAAACGCGGTCCCCCGGCCGTGACAGCCTGCGGCTTGCCAGAGAAAGTGTCTTGCCACAAGAACACCTCACCCGGGCCGGTGAGCTTATCAATCGTGATCGTCACCGCGGCGCCTGGCACCCTATCCGCTACCGACATCGAATCCCATCCCGGCCATAACAGGCTCTGCGACTGGGTTTGTGGCAGCGCGTAGCCGGAGCGCTCAATGCCCGCGATCTTGGCCGTGACATCCGTGAAGGCTTCTTGTTTCACGTGAAGTAGCACGTCCTCCGATGCGCGGCGCACATGCGACCCTGTCACGTCCTCCTTCACCGCGAGCGAAACTTCCTCACCATCGAAATCCACCGCGAACGCGTCCACATGCCCACGGTCTAGCACCACGCGCGATTCCATATCCGAGGAGGCGGGTTGCACATGCTTGATTTGCATACGGGACCCAGCTTGCGCCGCGCGCGGTTGTGTCGCGGCGTTTGCGCCCGGGAGTTGCGCAGCCTCAGGTTGGCCGGGCTGAACCTGCGCAACTTGGGGCTGCGCGCCCGGCTGCATTACACGAGGCTGGGCTGCTTGGGCATCTGGAACGCCGGCGAAGACTGCCGCGGCGGCGAACACCGAGGCAACGAGGGCGGAGGTGAGGTGTCGTTTAAGCATGGTTTACATGATAACGCTTCTCATTACGCTTATCAAGCAGATGTGTTGACGGACCTGCACCCCCCAGAGGCGCCCCCAAACGGCATTCAGACCTAAACAGGCGAAACCAACACCCAAAACAGGCAGTTCCCCTCACACACCCTCAGACAGCACACGCCTCCGGACAGCATTCAGACCCAAACAGGCAAAACCGACACCCAAAACAGGCAGTTCCCCTCACGGACGCAGATGTCGCTACCACCTCATACGGTATTCAGACCCAAACAGGCGAAAAGCACCCTCAGGTTCACCACTTCCCCTCTGAATACCGTCAAGCGCAGCTACACACCACAGCATTCAGACCCAAGCTGGCAAAACCGACACCCAAAACAGGCAGTTCCCCTCACGGACGCAGGTGGGCACGCTAGCGTTCACCTACAAAACCGGGTAGCACCTCGAAACAGCGCTTCTAAACGAGGGAGGAAAGAACCAGATGCGCGCCTAGTCGCGGCCTACCCGTTTCCTCCTCTTGAATCGAGAACGCAGACGCTCACCCCAACGATCCGATCTGAACTCCGGGTGCAACCACGCCACCCCCGCCGAAGCCGAAACTGCCCCAACTGCCAACAACAACGCCGCCAGCGGCGACACCCCGTACAAAGCCGTGCCCGTAATCGGCGCAAAAACCCAGGTCAAACCACCCGTAGCGGACAGAAGACCGGCGACAGATCCCTGCTCATCCGGACCAACCTTCAGCGACGCTCCCGCGTTATATCCAGGTCCTGCAAGCCCTGATCCAATGCCAATGAGCGCCACGCACAATATCGTGACCCACAGCGAGGATGACAGCGCGATTCCAACCACGGCTAACACAACCACCATCAACCCCACGCGCAACAACCTACGCGGCGGCCACACCAATCGCGGCACCAAAACCAGCTGCGAGAAAATCGCGCCAGCCGCCTGACCAAGCATCGCAAGCCCTGTTGGCAACACCGCTCTCTCCGGTGCGATACCAAATCGGTCTTGCACCACAAACCCGATGCAAATCTGCACGATCCCCATCGCGAAGAAAAGACCGAAACCCGCTGCTAAATACGGCCGCACACGCCGGTCTAATGCGGACATTTTTGGAGGCTTCACCCCTCCCTCACGCTTTGTCGACTTTGGTAGCGTGACAAGCGCGATAACGAGGGCAATACCCACACTCACCGGCGTCGCATACACCGGCGCCATCAACCACCATGCGGCCAGTAGGCCCGACAGGAGCGCACCCACCATCGCGGCCACGTTAAAAGCCGACCCGAATGCCGCCATTCCGCGCACGCGAGAGGCCTCCTCGGGGGTGATCTCCGCGATTAACGCCTGCCCAGTTGGAGGGACAGCCGCCACCGCCGCACCGAAGAAACCACCTCTCGCCAAAATAATTCCCGACGCCGCCAAACCCGCCGGAATCAGCGCCGCTGTGCGGAGCCAAACCGTCAACGAGAACAACAACCCCGCGCAAAGAGCCAAAACCAGCGCAGACAACAACACCGGCCGGCGCCCCCACGAAAGCGAAGCCCTCCCCCACGGCTGGCTCAACAAAGTCACCATAATCGCAGCCAACGAAAGCGCAGCACCCATGTGCCACTCCGCGAGGCCGAGTGCCCTCGCCAATGGAGCAATCGCCGCATTCAATAAAAACTGACCAATGTAAGTGAAGAAAACAATCGCAACAATCGCCCGCAGCATACGCTTAACATCAGTCATACATTCAGCATACGAAGCCGGCGTGCGGCCCCAAAACCGCGCTCGCGAAAAGCCGCGAACATCACCAACAACACACTGCCTCAAGCGTTGCAGGCTACCGAAGAACCCCGACGAGCCGGAAGATTTCGAGGCGAGGATGCGACTGCGAGCTGGCGCAACCTGTCCGTGAGGAGAACTGCCAACCCGTCCTCACATATCCAAGGCATAGACTGAATGCATGGCTATACCAAAATTTGTTGCAGACCTGCGCGAGCACATTGGAAATGCGCCGCTATGGCTGTCCGGCATCACCGCGGTTATCACGAACGATGAGGGCACCGAAGTGCTACTGGTGAAGCGCTCAGACAACGGCCACTGGACTCCCGTCACAGGTATCATCGACCCCGACGAGGAGCCCGCCAACGCCGCCATCCGTGAGGCCATCGAAGAGGCTGGCATCATGTGCGAGCCAACCCGCATCCTCTCTATCGGCACAGTTGGGCCGGTCACTTACCCGAATGGGGATGTGAGCTCGTACCTCGACATCTCTCTGCACATGCGCTACATCAGCGGCACGCCGAGGCCAATTGACGGCGAGAATTCCGAAGTGCGCTGGTTCCCCATCGATGCGTTGCCTGAGATGAACGAGCGATTCAAACACGCGATCAACGTTGCCCTCGCCGACCCGCAACCCACACTCTTCAGCTTCGACCCAGCCGCCGCCGAGGCAGCCGCGGAAATTCCCGACCTTTAAGACACTCGACTCCCGGGTACTCCTAGAGCCGCAGGCCGACTCGAACCCATACCTGTTTCCGCTGCGATGGCCTGCCTCGGGCGCCCTCGCCCACAACAATTCAGACCCAAAGTGCCGCTCGATCCGGTGCGAGACCCATACTGCCCTTTTTGCACCCAAATCCAGCAGTTCCCCTCACAGTCACTGCAGCCAGGGGCCTCCTCAACCGGTATTCAGACCTGAACTGACGAGAAACAATCCCAAACTGGGCGTTTCCCCTCACGCGCCTTCAGACAGCACACACCTTCAGACAGCACACACCTTCAGACAGCATTCAGACCCAAACAGGCGAAACCTACACCCAAAACAGGCAGTTCCCCTCACGCACCCTTTCACACGCCCGGCACATACACGGCTTCAGATCCAAACTGGCAGCGCTGCCCTGGTAGAGAGGCAGATTCCCTCACGGATGCGGGCGGGACTCGTAGCCTTGAACACGAGCGTGAGAGCAAGCGGCAAAAACAGTTCCCAAATCGGCGCTTTGGGTCTGAATCGTTACAGAAGTATCCACCTCAAGCCGCATTCGTGAGGGGAAACGACCATTTTGCCAACCAAACCGACACTTTGGGTCTCAATCGATATCGCGCCGTCCACGCAAGTGGCGCCGCCGGACGCGCCACTACACATACGCAAGCAACCCAGAACGTCGGCCCACTAAATCACTGACGTCGCAGATACGTCGTCACTTTCCATCTCGCATCACCGGATTGCGGCCGCCACTGCGCATCAGACCGCTCCGGATCAGCCTGCCAAGATTCACCGTCAACAGTCGGCGCGTAAACCAGGTCGGGAGCAGAAGCAACCTCAAAATCCAGGTCTGTCACCACGAGCTCGTCAGCGATACCCATCGCATCTGCGTAAACCCGCGCGCCCCCAACGATCCACACGAGTTCGGCGGAAGCTCGCGCCACCGCGACCGCCTGCTCGAGCGAATGAGTGACCTTGGCCCCCTCAGCCACGTAATCCTTCTGCCCCGTAATCACCACGTTCAACCGGCCCGGCAGAGGCTTGCCGCCAAGCGCTTCCCAGGAACCTCGCCCCATAATCACCGGGTGCCCGAGCGTTGCCGCCTTGAAATGCTTGAAATCCTCCGGCACATGCCAGAGCATTTCTTTCCCATTGCCGAGGACGCCATTCTTGTCCTGCGCCCAGATCATCGCGATAGTCATGGGACACCCCCGCTTTCCGTTTACAACGCCAGACTCCATTATTACACGTTCAAGGCCGCCGCAAACGCAATGCCGTGAAAACTCGGGCAAGGAGGCTCAACGGCGGGCTGCTCGCAAACGCAGGTAAAGTGCGAGCGTCAACGCGGCCAGCGAGAAGATCGCAATGAAAGGCTGCAATGGGGCCCAAAACCCGAGGGCTCCAGCCGTGCCGAGCAACAACAAAATAATCTTGTTACACACCGGGCACGCAACCGCAAACAAAGTGAGCATCACCCCACCCAGTAGGCGCCCGTTCTTTTGGAACTCCATCGGCGGGGCCTGCACGGCAAACCACGCGAACGTGAGTGCCGTCGTTGCACCCACAACCGGGTACTCCCACCAGCGAATAGGCACCTCGCGCCCAAAAAACGGGTTGGGGATCAGGTCCGTTGGCAGTCCCAGGAAAAGCAAAACCCCTACCGCCCACACTGCCGCGATCAGTAGGCGCTTGCGCCGCTCCGCCCTCCTCGCTCCGGTCGCACCAACGTAGTCGGCGCCGAGCCCCTGCGGCATTGGTTGCGAAAGCACCTTTACCGTCGAGTTCTCCATGGTGCACGTTCCTCCCTCACCCACCACACGATACCCCAGGGGTTTCGCCCCGCGAGCGTCCCTCGCTCAATGAGATTTTCATTCATGAGGAGGCAGCTACCCCCTCGCCATCAAGAACGCCCCGACGACTGCGGTTAGGCGCTGTGCGGCGGGAACTACCCGTTCAGGCCCTAGCCGAGGACGCTAACGAGTCCGCGTGCAAACACCAAAGTGGCCCCGACGCACGCGACGATCATCGCAAAATTGCGTGCCTGCTGCTTAGTGATGTGCGACGAGACTTTACGCGCCGCGACGGTGCCAAGCCCCGTCCCGACAAGACCCGCCACGAGGGTCGCAACTGCCAGGCGCCCGTCGTGCGGACCATACCCAACTGCCAGTTTCAGTGGAATATTCACCGCGTTCATCGCCAAGAAATACACCTGCAATGTCGCAGCGAAACTGCGTTGCGGCCACTGCGCCGCCCGCGCATAAGCCGTAAGGACCGGCCCCGCCTGCCCCACCGACGCCGACAAGAATCCACCCATTCCGCCGGTGAAATACATGGGGAGACGTCCCTGCGCCCGAGGCATATTTCGCGCAAAAAGGGTGAACGCAACGAGAGTCAGCATTATCAGCCCCACCACAATGTCCATCATGGACGCATCCAAGTTGCGGGTTAGTAGCACCGTCGCGAAAATCACCGGCACCGCCGCCACGGTGAAACGAATCGCTATCGCCCAGTCCACGTCCTTACGCTTCTCGAGGAGCAACGTCCCTGCCGTCACCGAGCCAATAACATTACCCCACAGCACCCCTTCCGCGGGACCAAACAAGGTAATAAACACCGGGACTGCCACCAGCCCAAAGCCCATGCCAGCAATGCTCTGGACGCCCGACGCCACCAATGTCGCGCCCACAATCACCAAAAGCGCCCACGCCATTCCCATGGCCTTCACCATACTCCCGGCCACTTCCTCGCGCGCAACGTGGCAGCATGCAGTTGCCGGGCAGGCGCTCTGCATACCGCTCCCCTGCTACTGAGCCGCGCATTCCGGAGGCAGTCGCCTTGCGTTCACGGTCGCGCCGCCCATCGTGCACCTCGTCCGAACGGTCCCAACTTGTACTCCTACAATCGACGTTCATCGGGCCTCTCGTTGAAGGTGCCCGACGCCAGCCCTCCTCCCCCTCGCGTGTAGGCTGAAATTTGAGCTTCATTTGCTTATTTGTGAGGTCCTCGCGATCTCACAAATGCGCATTTCTGTTCGTTGGTAACTTCTTTTCCGAGCTCCGATTAGCAAGTGGTGACGAACAGCACCCGCTAAGCGTTTGAATTCCAGCCACCGGTTTCATAAAGTTGAAATACCGACGCGGGGTGGAGCAGTTCGGTAGCTCGCCGGGCTCATAACCCGGAGGTCGTAGGTTCAAATCCTGCCCCCGCTACCATGTGATGTCCCACGACATATGTCCGCATATGTCGTGGGATTTTTCGTGTTTTTGGGGTTGTATGTCCCGCGTCTTTTGTCCGTTTGGGTTGGTAGTTTTTGGTGGGGTCGATTTTGTGTTCGGCGATGATTTCGCCGGTGGTTTTTTCGATGATGATCACTTCATTGTTGTGGGTTAGGGCGATGATGGTTTTGTTTTTATGGCCGCGTCCAATGCCTAGGTGGCGTAGTTGGCCTTGGTAGCGCATGGTGATGGTTCCGTTGGTGTTGACGGTATCGAGGCGGACTCTGTATGGGTGGGTGCCTAGGGTGATGGTGGGTTCGGCTTTTGGTTTGGCGTGGTAGGCGGTGTGTGGGGTTTGGCGGTTGATAGCGCGGTGGGGGCGTTTGGTGTTGTAGATGGTTTGAAAGGTTGTTAGTTGTTGGTTTAGGTCTTTTAGGTTGGCTGCTGGCGGGTGGGCTTGGAGCCATTTTTTCAGGGTTTGGTGGTAGCGCTCGATTTTGCCTTGGGTGGTGGGGTGGTTGGGGCTGCCGTTTTTCTGGGTGATGCCTAGGTCGGCCAGGAGTTGTTCGAATCCGTTGGGCTGGTTTCTTTCGCCTTTGTTTCCACCTGCCAGTCGGGTGGTGTAGACCATGCCGTTGTCGGTAAGGGTCGAGGCTGGCAGGCCATAAGTGTTGGTGGTGGTCAGGAACGTTTTGATCACGATAGGGCCGGTTATTCGAAAGTGTGCGCTGACGTGGAGCAGGTAGCGGGAGTGGTCATCTAGCCAGGAGATAACTTCTACGCTGGTGTCGTTGGCTAGGCGGACGTGGGTGAAGTCGGATTGCCAGGTTTCGTTAGGCAGGCTAGCTTCGAAGCGTTTCCATGAGGAACGGGGCCGCTTTTGGGGTTGGTTAATGATCTGGTCGTGGCGGCGCAGGATTCGCCAGATCGTGGTGGTAGATGGCCTGGTAGCAGGGTCAAGGTGGTTATAGATGGATTGAGCGCCATTGTCTAACCCATCGCGTGCCAGGGCGTGTCTGAGCGTGAGGATCTGTTCAACGATTCTCGCAGGCGTGGCGTTAGGGTTGGTGTGTGGGCGGGTAGTTTTCGGGGTTAACGCTTCAAGACCACCACTTCGATACGCCGCAGCGATACGGCGTACGGTACGGGTAGAAACTTGGAAATGAGCGGCGGCTTGCGTAGTAGTCATAGGGCCCTCGCATACCGCGATAGCAATGGCCCGGTTGCGTGAATACGACATATCCAACAATACGAATAAGCGGACACATGTCGCGGGACATCACCACTACAAAACCATTTTGAAAGCGGACACATGTCCTGACACACCCCAGCGCCAAACAAGCGGACAAATGTCCTGAAACCACACACTGCCCCCGCTACCACTCAAATCTCGCCACATTGCAATGTGGCGAGATTTTTTATTGCTCTGCAACAGCACGACGATAGCCACCAAATTTAGGGTGAACACGTCGGCCGATGAAACAGCATCCAAACCAAAGCTCATCCCGCCACCTTCAACGATTCAGACCCAAAGTGGCTAAAACAGCTCCTAAAACGACAGTTCCCCTCACGGTCGAGCTTGTAGCTGCCTCCTCCGGCGCGATTCAGACCCAAAGCTGCGAAACTGATAGCACAAACAGGTACTTCCCCTCACGCACGGTGCTACACCTGGCAGGCTCAGCCAGCGTCCCGACCCAAAGCGGCAGAAATCCCCTCCCAGATGACCACTTTCCCTCACGCACCATCACAGCACTGCTCCTTCCCCTCACGCACAACTACCACACCGCTACTTCCCCTCGGCGCCCAACCACGCCTCCTTTCATCTTCTCCGCTTCGCCCCTTCCGCCACGCATGAATTAGAGGAAATCTCAGCGCTTTTTCTTCAGCACACCAACCTCGCGAGGAATCTGAAGGTGTACCGCTCCCGATAAAAACTGTTTATCCTTGTGCTAAGAACGCTCACAGAAAGGTGGCGGCCAGGGGCCAAGGCCATGAAAACGGGAAAGATTTTAGTTTCAGCGCTACTCGTCGCGGCGCTAGTATTTGGCTTCGGCTTCATCGCATATCACTACCTGACAAAATCGCAAAACAGTTGCGCCGAAGCCACCGAAGACCACGCAGCCGCTGTAAAGCAGTACGAAACAGAAGCCGTGAAAGCGCGGGAGTTACTCAACTTCTTCAACGACGAAAACTCCTTTGGGTACTCCACCAGCGACGAAGCCACTCCCCTCATCAAAGCCACACGAGAAGCACTGAGCGAAGCCCCCAAAGCCATCGCGACTTGTTCCTCCGCTGCCGACGCGAAGGCCATAACTAGAGCTACTCGCGAAGCCAAGGAGCACACAAAAATCCTCACCGAATCGGTCCAAAAACTCACCGAAGGCGTACTAAATTACGCTGCGCCTCTTATCAGTGAGAAGAACGGCGAATACCGAACCGCGATTACGGAGGCTCTAGCTAGCGCGAAAGCGAGCTTAGCGAAAGCAAACACCTCCGAAGGGTACGGGAAGGTCGAAGGATCACTAAATCTACTGATGGGTGCCCAACGACTGGTCGACTCGCCGCCCGAAATACCCGAGGTGCCCAGCGAGCTGAAAAGTCTTGACGATTTGCGCGCGGCCAACGCGACACTCGACCGAATAAGCGAAATAAAATCTAACGCGGAACACTACTCCACTGCCCTCAAAGGCTCCATCGACAAATACAGCGACGAGCTGGACAAGAAAAAAGAGGAGATGAAGAAGGAAGAGGAAGCCAAGAAACGCCGAGAAGAAGCGGAACAAAAATCCTCTTGCAACGACATCATCGTAGTTGGGAAGCAGTGCACTAACTACACGGAGATCCAGTATCTTGCGTCAAACGGCTGGGATCCAGACAGCGCGATCCAGGACGCGCAAAGCGAAGGGTGCGCCAGCATCAAACCTGACAGCAATCCTTGCGGTAACTGACGTTATACGGCCCTGCCTCCAGAGGGAGCCGGCAAATTAGACCTGCCTCCCGGCTGCTCGCTCTTCTCTAACGACAGCACCTTAGCGACATCCGCGCCCCTGTTAGCATGCGTCCTGAGCGACCGCTCCGTTGCGAGACCGAACCTACCCTACGACACAAGGCACCTCAACTTGGCATCTTGACATGGCTCGCAACCACGTCCGTGAGGGAAAGCTCCTGTTTCTGCCGATTTTTTGACAGTTCCTGTCTGAATCGCGCGCGAGGCCGATGCTCCAGCCACAATCGTGAGGGAAACTGCCAGTTTAGATGCCTGTTTTAGCCACTTTGGGTCTGAATCGATTCCCTGCGACGAGCCATTGGGCAGATACTGCTCGACTGAATAATAAGCAGGCTGCCACCACGCGGTAGAGGCCTCTAGGTCGGAAAGATTTCGGTAGAGTCACTTTAGGTCTGAATACCGGCAGAGAGAGAAACCATGTGCCCTTGTGGTTCCGCAAAACCCTACGAACAGTGCTGTGGCCCGTTCCATCGGGGAGGCAACCCGCCCACGGCCGAACTCCTTATGCGCGCCCGGTATTGTGCTTTTGCACGTAAAGACCGCGACTTCCTGCTCCGTACCTGGCATGCGAAAACCAGACCGAGCTCCCTCACCTTCGACGACGCCATTACATGGTCAGGCCTCGAGATCATCAAAACCGTGAAGGGACAGCAACCCGACTCCATGGGCATGGTCCACTTCCGCGCCCACTACCTCACCCCGCAAGGCCCGGGCGTACAGGAAGAACGCTCGCGCTTCATCCGCCCAGAGGATGGCTCACCTTGGGTTTACGTCGATTAACTTTTGAGGACGAAGCTGGCCCCCTCGCGCCACGCCACAGTTTTGCTTGTGATCTGCTTAAACGGGCATGCACGCACCTCGCCCTATTGAGAATGAACGAGGTCATCTAGGCTCCTGCTGGACGCTCGGATTATCATCCGAGCACCTGGCGGCTAATAGCTAGGTTTTGTCAGCGAGATGATGGGCTTGCGCACCTCGAACTCGCTACTAGTGGACGTGGTGGTACGCTGCTTCGGCATGTCGAAACTGGAACCCGCTACATTAACTTTCGCGTCCCACACGGTTGTCACGGACACGTGAGTTCGGCCTTCGTTGCGGTAGGTCCAGGTAATTGACTCGTTCGGATATGGCGCGCCATCGGTGGAAACAACCAGTTCAGAGGCACCTCCACCAGGTTCGTTGAATTGGATCTGGTGCTCTCGAACGCTCCAAGTTACAGTAACGTCAAACCCATCGACGTTTACCGAGTTAGTCGGCTTCTCCCCAGTCATGTAGACAATTGTTGGCACCGTGGCAAAAACCCAACCCTTGTTAGGTTGAATATTTACTCGCATGCCTGCCAAGTTTGCATCATCGACCGCTTTAGCAACTATCTGTGACAGATCTACCGGACGATACTCAACCTCACCATCGGAGGTGCTAGCGCCGGTTGGAGTCTGGACTCGGCCAGTAACCGGATCAAAACACAGCTGATGCGCATGACTGCCATTAGAGAACCGGCGCAAACTGCACACCTCGAGCGTGTCCCAGCCCGCCTTACCAGCCGAATCAAACCGCACGCCCTTAGAACCATCAGGGAGCAAACCCAAATCATAGATGCCGACATACTTCAGTAGAGGAGAAGTAAAAACATCGAGCGGACTCGCTTTTCCAACACTATTCCAGGGTGAGTTTCCTGGCTCGGAAACATTATTGACAATTGGAAAAGGAAAGCTAATAGTCGCAAAAACCATAAGAAGCGCGCCGAGCGACCGTGTAAGGCTAATCACCGAAGGCCTCCTCTTCAGTGCCAGCTTGAGCATCTGATACCTTCCAGCCTTCATCCCAAGAAACCTCCACAGCAAAAATTATGGTGTCTTTAGGATGAATCTTGGGGCTATTCGCACTATTCTCGTAAAACTTGTACTCGGGAACATTGGCTTGCAACTGTGTACCATACTCCGCTCGAGGTGTAGAGCCTCCATCTAGGCTCCCTTTTACTCTGATGTCATCTGTGTAAAAGCCCTCATAATACGCATCTGATTCTGCAATCCCCTCGATAAAATCAAGCATATTCGCACACGATTCAGAGCCGGACACACAAATATCACGCAAGGGTTTCGGATCCCGTATGGACACCGAGTACATGAATATCTTCATCGCATACACAGAAAACGCCTGCGCTCCTAGTACGGAGTGCTCGTGCGCCTCGGCCGGCATTTCTGGTTTGGGGTGCGGGTAGAGCACGTCTGCCGGTGGGATTGTTGGAGTTGCGCTTGGGGCTTCAGTTGTAGCTTGGGAAGCAAGAGAAGTTTGGGCCTCCTCGGCCCCGTTATTCCCCGGTGAAGAACACCCTGCGATGCCCACGCTACACAAACTTAGTATGGCCACAGCTGTCATGGTTTTGGGATGGCGCATCGCACTGAACTCCTCGAATCTGGAACCTGTACAAGGAAAGTACGACATACGAGCGCCAATTCCTAGACCGTCTCAAAATTCTGTGAATAACTCGGATTAGAAATGAGCGCTTCTCCAGCTCGACGTCGCGCCAGTTTCGAAAAAGATAACAATCTGCGTGTCGAAGGCACGCCTTGAAAAAATTTAAGAGAACTTCTGGCACTATGGATCTGAATCGCGAGCGAGAGCCAAACACCAGTTGGAGAGGAGGTGCCCCGATGAGCGCATTTCCTCAACCTGAAAAGTATTGGAACACCGAGGAGGGCGAGACGCACAACGAGTCTGAGACCCAAAATGCCTGCGAATACAACCTCCCTCAGCTTCAAGACAATGATTTCCAAAGAGATGTTGCACGCGTCGAGCACGCCTCCGCCACTTCCCCACGGGCACCGCGAAAGCCCCGAGTAAGCGGTAACGTCAATGCCGGCCACTCGCGCGCAGAACGCAGTTCATACCGGGCACCTCTGCCGCCGGGTGGTTCACAGAAAAACACGGGCAAGCGACCTGAACCTTCACCAGATACAACAAGTGAAATGGCGGCGGCCTCGAAAAACTCTGCGGTTAGGAAGATAAGAAACACTTTTCAGACCCTAAATGCCAGCCGCAACAAGCACAGAGATGCCAATGACAAACCACAAAAAGACAGGGTCGTGGCCGGCGTGCTGGCCATTTTGCTGGGCGCGTTTGGAACCCAGAATTTTTACCTAGGTAAATACAAACTAGCGGTTATCCAGCTGCTGATTACCTTGCTATCTGCACTGGGGCTCGCTCCCATCGTTGCCATGTGGGGAATTTTGGAGGGAATCATGTACCTGTTCGGTTCAGACCCGAAGTGGAAAGTTGACGGGTGGGGGCGTCCTCTCGCAAACTAGCCCCCTGCTTTGCGTTACAGGACAAATCACGATTCAGACCAGAAGTGCCACAAAAGTCTCCTTATATGCCACTTCCCGTCGGAATCGCGATCGTGCAGAGGCGGATTCGTAGCGATTCCGACCTAAACCGTCTTGACCGCCTCGGATTCCTGGCACTTCCCGTCTGAATACGGCCCAGCCCCGCATAGTCTGCCTCCGACCGCACCTCCATCGCCGGCCCGCCCCTGCTCACATGTTCTCCATTCCCTACCAGTTTCCCCAAGCCGGGCTCTCATAACAGAATCCACACCCCTCGTCGGATAGCACCCCTCGAAAATCGCAATCATGATGCCCTTTCACGCATGGGAAATATTCACGACATCGCAACATGGGCGCAATCAGGTCGCACTATCACGAGGCGCAAAAACAGTAGCCGCGTCAGACTCGCCTACGGCCTCTGGGCGCAAATTCAACCCGGTGCCCCCTGGGAAATCTGGGAAGCCGTCCAAAAGGAGCGCGCCCGCCGCGTACTTGATATGTCCGCCGAAGGCACGACCCTAGACGGAATCATTGCTGCCCTCATCCACGGCGCACCGATCCCACACAAAACCTGGGAAATCGAGCTCATCACAGGAGTAAAGCATTCCCGCCACCACTCCAAATGCAAACTACGTTTCGTAGGCGAGGCCACTTACCAGTGGTTCGGCAACGCCCTCGGTCTTTTGCCCGCACAAGCACCCTCGGGATCGCCCGGAACAAGCCTAGAGGCATCCGCACCAACGCACAGCCACAATCTGCCTCGAATCCACGAGGCAGTGGTCAAACGAAGCTCCAGAACCCTTCCCGCGTCCGCCTACACAACAATCGATGGCATGAAAACGCTGAGGTGGGACTACCTCTGTGTGGAGCTACTGGCGCGCCACCCCGCACGCCATTGTGTGCCCATAGTCGACTGGTTCATCCAACAACGCGTCCGTGAACACAAACGTGACCGGGCAGCCGTCGAAACAGCCTTTAGGACCATCCTTCTAAGGTTCGAAACAATCCTGGCAAGCCGAAAAGATCACCGTGGCAAACGACGCGCACGCCGCAATCTGCGTCTCATCTCCCCCTGGTCGGAAAGCATCGGCGAATCGCTACTAAGACTCGAACTTCACCGTTTTGGATTTCCTCCCGCCACCGAGCAATTCGAAATCGGAGAAGGCAGACGCCGCTACTTCGCGGACTTCGCCTACCCATCGAAGGGGCTAGCGCTCGAATTTGACGGCATGATCAAATACGACGGCAGCCTGGTCAGTCCCGAGACTGTCCTACATGACGAGCGTCAACGAGAAGAGACTATTCGCAGCAAACTCCCACACCTCGAACGGTTCACCTGGGGAGAGTTCAAATCTGGGAGCCTGTCCACTCGCCTCGGCAAGCTTAGATCCAGATACTTTCCCGGAGCATTAACGAGACGCCTCATCTGAACATTGAAACGAAGCACCACCCCATGTGTGGGAAGCCTATTTCAAGACTCGTGCATGCGCCCCCGCGCTATGACACAACTTTTAGGCCGGCAACGCCAGCAACGATCATGCCAATGAAGACCAACTTCAAAGCTGTTAGTGTCTCAACCCCAGCGAACGCTGCCCACAACACCGTTGTTGCCGCACCAATCCCAACCCAAATCGCGTAGGACGTTCCAACCGGCAAGTCACGTAGCGCCAAATACAGGCCACCCACAGAGATTATCGAACCGACCACAAAACTCAGCACATTTAGCAACGTAAGAGCACCACCCGCCATACGGTCCAATGCACTTGCCCACATGGCCTCAAACATCGCGGAAACCACTAGAATCACCCACGCCATCAGTGTCCTCCTTAATCAACTTCGAACGAGCCCGCCGCTAGAGTTAGCGCCGATTCAAATATCGCGCGAGCATTCTCATTCGTAACCGCAAAAATAATCGTTTGTAAAGCCCTGCAAGCAGCATTCTCCGCACTGTTCCAGGCCATCACAGCTGAAGCCGCGACCCGCGCGACCTCTTCCATTCCCCAACCGTAGGCGCCAGCAGAAATAGCTGGGAAAGCCACCGATCGGGCACCCAACTGTGTGGCTAACTCCAAAGAGTTCCGGAATGCCGACTCGAGCAGATGCGGATCTCCCTCGCCTGCATGCCGATTCGGACCGACCGTGTGGATGACCCAAAGTGCCTGCAAATCATAAGCCTTTGTAGCTACGGCCTGCCCAGTTGGTAGCCCGTCCGGCAACTCCGTGTCCCGTATCTTGCGGCATTCTTTAAGCAAACCCGGACCGGCTGCCCGATGAATTGCGCCATCAACCCCGCCTCCTCCCAGCAGCGAGGAATTTGCCGCATTCACAATCACATCGACTTCGAGCAAAGTTATATCTGCTACCTCGACGATTAGGTTCAAAACGGCCTCCCTTCCTGGCTACCCGCTACAACCGTATGTCATGCGCGTCCCGATCGCGTGCGAGACCCAAAGTGACACAAAATCCTGATCATGTAGGCACTTCCCCTCTCGAAACCGTTAGGCGCTCGAGCGCCCCGCTAGCTTTCAGACCCAAAACGGCGAGAACAAGGGAGAAATCAGGCACTTTCTCTCACGCAGCGCGGCAAGGCAATCCGTTTGTGACCGCATTCCGACCCAACCGGCCAGAATTACCACCAAAATAGGCATTTCCCGTCGGGCACGTGGTTTAGAGCTGCCAACCGAGAATTCGAGCCTTATGCAGAGGCCGGGCCCACCAAAAGCGCGGGCCGAAGCCAGGCCCATGAGCCCTCATCGCCGGAGGCAACGCCGCGGCGCCCACCCCGGGGTAAAGCAAGGCCTCCCGCCTACCAGCTTGTCAGCGGCAGACGGGAGGCCCCAGGTTTGCCCTACTACTTAGCGGCTGTGCCCTCCGGCTCAGTGGGCGCGGCCGTCGGTTCAGGCGCGTCAACAGTGAGTTCCTCAGGGCTGAGCTGAGTTTGCGTGTCCAGCTCGTTCTGCAAACGCAGTGCTTGAGTCAAGTAGTTCTGCAAGCGTTGTTGCTGCTTACCGTACTCGGCCCAATCGCCAGCCTTCATCGCGTCCTCACCCGCAATGATGGCATCACGTGCACCTTGCAAGGCGCTGGTCAGCTTCTGCTGGGTCGACAGGTCCAAATCCTCACCGTCTCCCGATCCGGATCCGTCCGTACTTCCCGTGCCTTCAGCTAGCTCCGCCGCCGAGTCACCCTTGAATGTCATATCGAGGGCGCCCTCAAGCGTCTCACTAAAGCCAACGGAATCACCAAACGCGGTCATGACCTTACGCAGAACCGGGTACTTGGTTGAACCCGTACCCTGTAGGTAGACCGGCTGCACGTATAGCAGGCCGCCACCAACAGGCAGAGTCAGCAGATTTCCGAGGATTACCTCGGACCCTTCTTGGTCCATCAGGTTCAGCTCTCGCGCAATCTCCGCGTTCGCGTTGAAGTTGTTCTGCACCTGGCCCGGCCCCGGCACCGTGGTCGAGGATGGAAGCGCGAGCAGACGCAACTGACCATACCCCTCACGCACCTTACCTGCCTCAGACCCCGTCTCAGAGTCAACAGCGAGGAAGCCTGCCATCGGTTCTCGATCCGCACGTCCGCCCGGCACGAATACCGAGGTCAGTGAGAACTCTGCGCTTTCTTGGCCCGGCATCTGCATCGTCAAGTAGTACGGAGGCTGAACTGGCGTAGAGCCATCAACGTTTCGCACTGACGTGGGGTTTTCGGACAGCCTCCAACGGTCACCGCCCGTGTAGAAATCGCCGGCCTCGGTCACGTGATATGCGGCAAGCAACGACCTCTGAACCTTGAACAGGTCCTGCGGGTAGCGAAGGTGCGCCATCAGGTCACCCGAAATGTCCGCGAGCGGCTTCACCTGACCGGGGAAGGTCTTCATCCAGGACTTAAGGATCGGATCCTCCTCATCCCACTGGTAGAGAGAAACTGAACCATCGTAGGCATCAACCACTGCCTTCACCGAGTTACGCATGTAGTTGATGTTCGGCTGCGCGGCGTACAGCGCTGAATCCTGCGTGGAGGCATCCGCAGTTGCTGCGGAAACATTCACGTGCTGCGCATACGGATAGTGGTTCGACGTGGTGTAAGCATCCACGATCCACACGAGGCGTTTAGGCGTGGACGGGTCACCATCCACGTCTACCACTGCCGGGTAGGGCCTACGGTCAAGCGTGAGGTAGGGTGCAACCTTCGAAACTCGTAGTGCCGGGTCACGGTCGTACAGAATCTGCGATTCAGAGTTAATCTGAGACGCGAAGAAGATGTTCGTCGACTGGAACTTGATTGCAAATAGGAGTTTGTTGAAGAAGTTACCAATGGACGGGCCACCATCACCATCGAACGTGGTTGGAACCTGGCCGCCGGACTGCTCATCGGGATAGTCCAACTCGAGCGGGTCGGATCCTTCAGGAGCGCCAACAATCGAGTATTCGGGCGAGTTCGGCGAGAAATACACCCTCTGCTCATACTCTCCAACGTCGCCGGTGGAAGGAATACCGTCCTCCCACCACTGCGGCTCACCCTTCGAGTCAACCCTGTTGCCGTAAGCGGCCACCACGCCGTATCCGTGCGTGAAAATGGTGTGCCTGTTAACCCAGTTCTGTTCGTTGTTGTCGAGGCCCTCGAGGTCGATCTCGCGAACCGCGATAACCGTGTCCCTCTTCTGACCGTCAATCTCGTAACGATCAACGTTCAGCTGATCCTCGAACGTATAGTACGAGCGCGACTGCTTTAGCTGTCGAACAGTCGGTGAAATTATGTCCGGGTCAATAAGACGGATCTGCTGCGTTGACGCCGCATCGTCACGGAGCTGGCCAGTGGCGGTATCAGTCCTCGCCGCGTAGGTCTGAACTTCAACATCCTCGAGGTCATATGCCGCAAGCGTCGCGTCAATGTTGCGCTGAATGTAGGGCGACTGCAGGGCGCGCTCGTTTGGACGCACCTTGAACTGTTGGATCAGCGCAGGGTATGCCATTCCCAGAACAAGGGCGGAAACCACCGTAACAGCAACACCCGCCACGGGCAGGTGCCATGTGCCGCGGAAGGCCGCAACCACGAAGAGTATCGCTACAAGCACCGAGATAACCGCGAGTATCAGCTGCGCCGGAATGTAAGCATTAACCTGCGTGTACAGGGCGCCATCCGAAGGTGATCCGGTGGTCTCAACCAGCGCCCGGTAAGGGGCAATCCAATAGCGCAGGCCAACCACTAGCGACAGGATTGCCGCAAGGATTCCAACCTGACGCCGAGCCGGCCTCGTAACCCGAAAACGAGGAGCCACCTGAATAGCACCGTAAAGGTAGTGCACCACGATGGAAGCGAGAAGGCTCACGACAAACACCGTTGTGAAAAGCGAGAGGATCATCTTCAAGAGCGGCAACGTGAACACGTAGAACGAAACGTCGGTGTTGAACTGCGGATCCGTAACTCCGAACGGAGTTCGGTTCATCCACATGATGATCTGCCGCCAATCTGCGGCAAGCCCGAGGCCAGTAAATAGACCGATTACCAGCGGAACTCCCCAGAAAATGACGCGTCGCAGCGACGTCATTTTCTCCTGATACTGCATTAGGCTTTCGCTACGGCCTCCAAGCATTGAACGCGGACGTTTCTTGTGCGCCCAGTTCATGTTCAGGCCAACAATAGTAGCGTTCACAACCGTTGCCACAGCGACAATCGCTAGAATCGACAGCCACTTGGTCCACAGCACTCGTTGGGCTTCCAACTGGTTGAACCAAAGGACCTGCGTCCACAAATCGGACGCAACGTAGATGAACGCCCCAAGAATCACAAGCACCAGGATTGTGATCCGGAAAGGCGTCATCCCTTTCTTAGGATGACTGGGCTTTTGCGGCCTGGGCGGCTCAGGAAAGCCCTGGAATGGAAAACCGCTCACGTTTTTCCTCTCGAAAACTAGCGAGTTTGCTTACATCGTCCGTCCAGTCTACCGATTGGCGAGGCATAAGGCACACGGGAATAATGGTGCTTAACATACCTGCCTTACGCCGTGCCGATCGGGGCTGAACGTTCTGGTTCAAGTGTAGGGCGAGCTACGGACAAAGGAAGTGAACAATGTTTAACGAGGACGAGGCTGCACCAGCCTCCCCCAAGTCAAATGGCGTAACCGGTGCCCAGCTTGGCCTCACGCACGCTGTGCACGAGATTGAGCGAGCGGCCTCGGCCTTGGGTTGGGATCACGCCTCCACCGTTTACGCGCTGGTACCCACGGGAGAGTTGTTGGCTTTGGAGGAACTCCCCGCGGACATGCGCGCACACCTCGAGGCCAGCTGGGACGGCACCGAGACCGCCCTCACTGCAGTCATTCAGGAGGATTTGCCTGGCGAAGATCTGGAGGAAACCCTCGCACAACTGGGCTGGCCCGAGTCGGTTGCGGGCGCAGCAGTTGCCACCGAACGAGTGATGGTTCCGCCCGTCGTGCAGGAGCAGGCGCCCGCCGATCCGGTAGAGGCCGTCGAGTTCTTCGCTAATCACCCTGACCGGGACGAGGTCCGCATTGTTGCGGGCGTTCTCCGTACCGGCGAGTCCTGGTGTGCTGTGCGAGCCCGCTCGCATGATAACGATGATGAGGTCGCCGAAGGCACCAACCTCGTTCCCGGCCTGGTTGAAGCCTTGTTCACCACGTTCATGCCCGCCGAAGAGCGCCGGTCCGGAGGATGCGGTAGCGGCTGCGGCTGCGGGTCCGGAGGTGATTGCGGCTCCGGGAGCGGACAAGGCGGCGACGCTGGCTGTGGGGGCGGCGGCTGCGGCTGTTAGCCTCCAGCTCTTACGGCGGCTTCACACGTCTCGCGCTAGTTGTTCTACACTCCTCGCGCTAGTGAAGGTGCGTGAGGGGAACTGACCTGAAGCGACGTGAGAATCGCCGCTTCAGGTCTGAATGCTCGTCGGCAAGCGGAGGCCTAGCTACCTCTGTGAGGGGAAGTGGCGGTTTTGCACGGCGAATCTGCCAGTTCCCCTCGGAATACCGCAAAACGATACGGCTTCAACCACATCCGTGAGGGGAAGCGCCTAATCAGCGCTCGGTTTTTGCCAGTTTGGGTCTGAATACTTGTAGATAAGTAATCGCCTTGCCACGTCTGTGAGGGGAAGTGCCTAATCGAAGCCGGGCACACGCCAGTTTGGGTCGGAATGGTGTACGCCGCAGGAACCCTGGGCCAGTGGGAGAGGACCCGAAGCGCCTTCATGCCCGGCGAAGGATCATTTGGCCTCGCACACCGGGTGATCGATAGTGGCTCCCTTCGAGATGGCCTGCACCGCCTCGCGTGCTTCCGCAAGCGTCGAAACCGGCCAGACCTCTAGGCCATCGGGGATGTTTCCCACCACCTCGTCGCAATTCGACTTCGGGGCAAGGAACCATTGGGCACCATCGCGCTTTGAACCGTACATTTTCTGCACAATGCCGCCGATTGGCTGCACCTCACCGTCATATCCGATCGCGCCGGTGCCCGCGATAATCGCACCGCCGGTCGAATCGCCGCCGGTGAACTTATCTATGATTCCGAGTGCGAACATCAAACCGGCCGATGGGCCGCCGACGTTCTCCAGGTGAATTGTTACGTCGACAGGTAGTTTCACGTCCGCGCTCAGGTAGATACCGAACCGAGAACCCATAAAGTCCGGCCCCGCCTCCTCAGGCAGATAGGTGCGCATAGCAAGGGTTTTCTTCTCACCGTTACGCAAGATTTCCAGTTTCACGGGTGTTTCTGGCGGGAGAGTCTTTGGAAGCGCGAACGGAACCGACGGTCGGTCAACCGCATGTCTCTCCCCATCCGGAGTGATGATCGCTTGGAGCACATCGCCCTCCTCGACCACACCCTCAGCGTGCGATCCCGATGTTGCGCCCGCAACCGTCATGGTCACGTCCACGTCGTAGCCGAGCTCCTCCAGCGCCACTGAGGCGGCGGTCGACTGCGAGGAGGTCATCTGGATTTTACTGAGCTCATCCAATTCTTCGCGGGTAAGGTCACGCGGATAGACCTCCTCCACCGGCCTTACATTGCTCGACGGATCTAGCTTCGCCAGTAGAAAATCCACGAGGGACACGTGTGCATCCGGACCGCCTAAACTCGACACAGTGACCATGCGTAGCTGCCCCTCGGACTGCTTCGCAACGTCGGGGGCGGCAATTTCGATTACAGGATCACCATTCATAGAACCGAGGACGTCGTACGTCGGCCCCGGAGACGTAATCACATACGGCATCGGAACCGCGAATGCAATGACCCCGACCAGAACTAACGCGCCTATTAGCGCACCCCACCGTCCGATTTTTCTACGGAGGGAACGCGCATGAGCAGGCCGATTCTCGCCGCCCTCGTTCATTTCCGAGGGAGCGTTGTAATACTCGATAGCCATGTGTTCCTCCAACCGGTCTAGCACTGTGTGGACCGCCGAAACCATTTTGCGCGAATGACTCGACCTTTTCCAAGTGTAAAGAGGCGCGGGGTCATTATGTGCGTGAGGGGAGCTGGCAGGTTCAGCCCCCAAAACCGTCACTTCCCCTCACGGATGCAGTTAAGTCTCTACTCACCAATGCGTATTCAGATACAAAGTGGTCGAAAAGGGAGTCTGATTGACCACTTCCACTCACGCAGCTGATTCCAACCAAGCGCTCCTTCGGCATTCAGACCGGAAGTGGCGGGTCTAAGCACGAAACCAGCCACTTCCGCTCACGCACGTGAATGCCATCTCATATCTTTAGTAATCTCGCGCACTACAGCCCACTTCCCCTCACGCACGTGAATGCCATGGTTCACTCCCCGGCAGTTACACCCCTTCTTCTCCACCACTTCCCTTCACGTATAGAATCAGTTCGCTACGGGCTAAACCGCTAAATACCAGCCAAAAACACCCTCATCCCACGCTCTCTCAGCGCGACATTTCAAAAGAGGCGGTAATTTGTAGGACATGAGTGAAAACAACCCGGACATGTTTGACTCGAACGATGACAGCAAGAGGTCGCCGTGGGAGGACATGCTACGAAGCATGCTCGGCAGTGAAGCTGCTGACGAGATGATAAAGGCGATGCGCTCCAGCGGCGTTGACCCCGCGTCGATGGGCGCCGGCATGAAGTTCCCCGGCACTCCCGAAGAGATGCGCTCGATGCTTGGACAACTGAACTACATGATGAGTTCAAGTAGCGGTCCAATCAACTGGAAGATGGCCCATGAGATCGCCCGCCACCGCGCATGGGGAGACGGCGACTTGCAGATTTCTGCAGCGGAAGGTCAGCGTATCCGCCAAGCACTACAGGTTGGCGATTTGTGGCTGGATGCGGTCACGGATTTAACTCCTCCGCAAGGTGAACGCCGCGCATGGCGCCGCTCTGACTGGGTGGACAACACCCTTGACACGTGGAAGCAGATGGTCGAGCCGGTTGCGGCGAATGCAGCGCGCGCCCTCTCGGATGCTTTGAAGCAGCAGATGGATCAGATGACGAATCAGGGAATCGGCGAATTGCCGGAGGGGTTGTCTGCCATGTTCACCCAGGCGCAGCCCATGATGGAGCGTCTCTCCGCAGCGGTTTTTGCCGGCCAGATCGGCGAGGCCCTCGGTGGTCTCTCTCATGAAGCGTTTGGCTCAACCGATGTAGGCATTCCGTTAACCGATGGGGGTAGCACTGCCCTCGTTGTTCCTAATGTGAACTCCTTCGTGGATGGTCTGGATATCCCAACGGATGAGGTTTACCAGTTCCTCGCATTACGAGAGGTCGCGCACGCCAGACTGTTCCATTCCGTGTCCTGGTTGCGGTCAGAAATCTTGCAGTCCGTGCAGAACTACGCGGCCGAGATCCGTATTGATACGGATGCGATTTACGAGGCTGCCACTTCGATTGACCCGACAGACATGGCGGCACTCCAGGATGCGATGACGGCTGGGGCGTTCAACGGGGAGCCCACTCCCTCGCAGGAGAAGGCGCTTGAGGATTTAGAAACCCAACTTGCGCTCGTAGAAGGTTGGGTTGAGGTGATCACTCTCGAAGCTGGTCGCCCGTACCTGCCACACATTGAGCAGTTGCGCGAGTTGATGCGTCGCCGGCGCATTTCGGGCGGTGCCGCGGAGCAGATGCTTGAAAAACTGATCGGCCTTAAGTTGCGTCCTCGTCAGGCGCGTAATGCCGCGCAGCTTTGGCGGATTGTTTCAAGCGAACGAGGCCGCAGTGAGCGCGATGCGCTTTGGAATCACCCCGACTTTGCTCCAACGGCTACGGAGCTTGCCAACCCAGAGGCTTTCCTTCTTGCGCGTAAGCAAAAGGCCGACGCCGATGCAGACATTGACGCAGCTCTGGAACAGTTGTTGGAGGGCACCCTGGGCTGGGCTGAGGGACTTGAGCCGGGCCAGGATTCGGAGGGCGATGCAAAGCGCGTCGGCTCCCCCGATGGCGTTTCCGATGCGTCAGATTCTGATGCCAACGGATCCGGCTCTCAGGATAGGGGGTCGGTGTCTGGTGCTGAAGGGTCGGATTCGGATCATAGCCGGGATGGGTCCGCCGAGGACTCCGGTGATGATGCGGCCTCTCATGATGACGAGGATCGGTAGCGAAGGCAATACCAGGCATCCGTGACTTCCGGGATTAGTTATATTCCCATAGAGGGCGTTAAGGCGTGATGCTTCAGCGCCCTCGTCATCGGCCTTTTCATCGGCCTGATCGTCGGTGTCCTAGCCGCTGGCGGCGGAATCATCTTTTTCCGCAGCGCTTTCAAAAGCAAGAAGCTAGCAACCGATGCGTTGAAGGGTCAAGGACAATATGCTCACCAGAATCTTCGCGTTACTGCTTCTGAACGTCTCGACGGGAGCTCTCTTATCCGTCCTGATACAAAAATGCGGGAGCTAAGGCCCCCGCATTTTTGAAGTTACGAAATGCTACATCGTGTTTACGATGAGTCCGATGTGCGTGTAGAAGTTCAAACAGCCAAACAGGCCGATCAGAATGCCGCAAATCATCCACAAACGCATCACTAGAGCCATCAGGCCGCCGCCCTTAGCTTCGCTGTTGGCCTCATTCGAAGCCCGGAAAACGCCAAACGGGAACAGTACGCAAGCCAGGCCGATGACGAAGAAGAAGACCGACATGAAGATTGCTTCAAACCAAGGCCAGGTAGCGAAGAAACCGGAGATTGGTTCCTGAGGCGGCGCAGTGAACAGCCTGTACATGACGCCGGCCAGGGAAATACCCCAAAGCCCCAAGCCCAAACCACCCGCGAAGATGGAAAGTGGTTTAGCAGTACTTAGCAGATCTGAGTAAGCGTCCTGAGACTCCATAAGGTCATTACGACGCTTCCAAAGGTAAAAACATGCGAAGATCAGCAACGCGCCGAAACCGAGGCAGGTCTCACCGAAGATGATGTTGTCGTACGCGAAGCCTCCAGCGGCTAGTGGCCAAGTAGTGGTCATGTGGAAACCGGTAGTCACCAGAATCAGCCCAAGAGCACCGAATGCCATCGAGTAGCCATCAGCCTTAAACGGCTTGCCCTCCAGCGACTTCCTCAAGTCCCCCAGCATCATCGCCAAAGCGATCAGCGCAGCACCTGCTGCCACCGCCATAATCGTGTTGTATGTCGGCATAGCCGACCAGTCGATCATGCCAGGGCTCTCAACGCCCCAAAAGAACTCATCCATGATGCCTCCTACAAAAACGTCTATTTAACGGATGATCTCCGTAATCAACATTCAATAGTAGCCCGGAAAATTAAAAACTGTGAATGCCCTATGGATTATCGGCGCCTATGGATAGGAGAGAAAATTTACTAAACCGGATGGCGATCTCTGGATCTGTCAAGAACCCTCCAGGAAACCTCGATCAGCCCGACGCACATAGCTCCGACAACCGCCCCGAGGATAATCACCTGAATATTGCTCGTGTCGAGCTTCAACAATGGATGCAGAACTCGGAAAGCAACAATTGCGCCGTAAGCGAGATAGGCGGCAAAGCTAAGACAGATTCGCCAACAGTTATAGGGACGCGCTACAACCTTCGGGCTCTTCAACCGCCAGTTCACCTATGAATACCGCAACGCGGCTCAACTGCAACCACGTCCGTGAGGGGAACTGTCCATTCCCCACCCCGTTTTTGCCACTTCGGGTCTGAATACCATCAAGAGTCGAAACCCCTCACCGCATCCGTGAGGGAAAGCGGCAAATTGGAGACTGCTTTCCGCCATTTTGGGTCTGAATCACGCACGAGGCCGTGGCGGCAACCACGTCCGTGAGGGGAACTGTACAAACAGCACCCCGTTTTGGCCGCTTTGGGTCTGAATCGATGAAAGAGCAGGTTTTCCACAGCGGCGGCCCACCCCTGGACCCTGCCATCACATTCTGGAATCGTGAACCCTATAGAAAGACATAAGCCCGGTCAACCTGCTGCCCGGTTGCCACAAGTAGAGCCCCACGCGGATCCAAGGAGGAGCAATGCAGCTTCGTGAAGGAACAGCCGTTTTTGTTCGCGCGAACGGAGACGTACAAGTTGGCATGGGGCCAGCGAGCACAGTGCTCACCGGTCTTGAACCCGTCGAGCAGTCCTACTTGCAGAGTTTGAAGTTCCACTCGTCCAACACAGCCACACATGCACGCGCGAAGAAGCGCAACATTTCTGAAGCTCGCGTCCAAAAGCTTGAAGATCTACTAAAACAGCGCCATCTAATCCAGCTTGCCGCAGAGGTGCAGTCAACCAGTGACAGTAAGCGACTAATGCGAAGAGATGGCACCACCAACGCCCTCGGCAAACGCGAGCAGATCCGCGTTGACATAGTGGCGCACAGTTGTGGCGATCCCACACAGTTCCTCAAGATGAGGACCTATTTGTCAGCCCTCGTGGAGTCGCTTCGCGGCGCGTCGATCAAACGACTTGACCTGCGGTATTTGGGCGATGACATGGGTAACTCTTCGCGCACAACGTTAAATCGGAGTGTCGGTCTGGGCAAGCCGTTGGCATCTGAACCACATCTCATTATTGCGTTGTTCGCGAGGGCATCGTCATACTCGCTGATCCGTGAGTGGCAGGATTCGGGTATCCCGTTACTATCAGTAATTTTTAACGAGGATAATGTCCAGGTTGGCCCATTTGTCCGCACGGGCGGATCCCCGTGTCTGGAGTGCGTGGACCGCAACTTACGCGACGTCGATGAGGAGTGGCCCGCGTTGCAGGTTCAGTGTCGCCATCAACCATTTCCGAGCCTCTCCCCTGACTTGATAGCAGCCTCCGCAATGATGACGGCGCGCCTGGTGGCGAACGAGATTGACGGTTACGGTTTACCGCCGGGTGAGGTGCGGTTCATCGACGAGAATTTTGTTGTGGATAGATTCAGCTGGCCGATCCACCGCGAATGCTCATGCACTGGCCTGCCAGCCAGTGTGAAGGTTCCGGTGCACAAGCAATCGGATCACGACTAAAAAGATAAGTCAGCGAAATGGAGGAAACACGCTAGTGTCGCAGTGGGAGCGCAAAGCAGGTTTTCGCCCCCGCCTCCTGGCGAGCGCCGAGGCTGCAGCAAGGCTCTGTTGCAAAAATCGTGAAGCTTGAGCATGCTTGGCGGAGATTGGACGGACGGAACGATGACGGATTTCAAGTGGCGCCATTTCCAGGGTGATGTGATCCTGTGGGCGGTGCGCTGGTATTGTCGCTATCCGATCAGCTATCGCGACCTTGAGGAAATGCTGGCGGAACGCGGCATTTCGGTCGACCATACGACGATCTATCGCTGGGTCCAGTGCTACGCCCCGGAGATGGAGAAGCGGCTGCGCTGGTTCTGGCGGCGTGGCTTTGATCCGAGCTGGCGCCTGGATGAAACCTACGTCAAGGTGCGGGGCAAGTGGACCTACCTGTACCGGGCAGTCGACAAGCGGGGCGACACGATCGATTTCTACCTGTCGCCGACCCGCAGCGCCAAGGCAGCGAAGCGGTTCCTGGGCAAGGCCCTGCGAGGCCTGAAGCACTGGGAAAAGCCTGCCACGCTCAATACCGACAAAGCGCCGAGCTATGGTGCAGCGATCACCGAATTGAAGCGCGAAGGAAAGCTGGACCGGGAGACGGCCCACCGGCAGGTGAAGTATCTCAATAACGTGATCGAGGCCGATCACGGAAAGCTCAAGATACTGATCAAGCCGGTGCGCGGTTTCAAATCGATCCCCACGGCCTATGCCACGATCAAGGGATTCGAAGTCATGCGAGCCCTGCGCAAAGGACAGGCTCGCCCCTGGTGCCTGCAGCCCGGCATCAGGGGCGAGGTGCGCCTTGTGGAGAGAGCTTTTGGCATTGGGCCCTCGGCGCTGACGGAGGCCATGGGCATGCTCAACCACCATTTCGCAGCAGCCGCCTGATCGGCGCAGAGCGACAGCCTACCTCTGACTGCCGCCAATCTTTGCAACAGAGCC
>OIFD01000109.1_pt1 | contig 57872 bp, 41 predicted proteins | sample 1582021 | NCBI WGS metagenome assembly OIFD01 (sample SAMN07501059, study PRJEB24779) | human gut metagenome | isolation source: stool | host: human infant | place: USA: Pittsburgh, PA | reverse complement strand
GGCTTGTTTGACATGCCTTAAATTTCAAGATAAATTATTTTTTATTTTCTCTTGACATTTGATAGCTGGTCTTAAATGTATTATACCCCTTAATACGCCATAAATAGTGGAAAATGTTTACAAAATGTCAACGATGTGTTAAACAAATTACAACAAATTACTGAAAACTAGGAACTTGATAGCCAAAATTGCAGCTACTAATATAATTGCTGAACATAAAACGAATACGCATTCTTTTAATTTAATTATAGGTTCATCAATTTTGGTGTTTTTTTCTATGTTTACTTTGACAATTCTTGTAGAAATATAAAATATTATCATGCTTACAAAATAATATTCTGTTAAATAGATTGATTTCGTTATGAAAAAATCCAAGATAACAGCTAAGACCAAGAATATACTAGACAAATAGCATATTGATTTTATGGTATCTTTTCTAAGAGATTTAACATTTCTAGGTTGATATAAGAGCAAGAACTTTGATTTGTGTGCATTCATAACACTAAAATACAATATGAAAAGTATACTTAATAAAGTAGTGGAGAAATTCAATCCATATAAATTCTGTGGTGATTTTATAGAAGAAAATACACTTATGAAAAGTATTACAAATAGTTCGTATTTAATTTTGTCGCGTAAGATGTAATAAAAAATAAGCTTTGTCATATTATTCTCCTTTTATGTTGGGGGCTTTAAGTAAAAGTGGATTAACACAAAAAAGGATTGTAAATAAAGGTATCATGTACCGTAGTTTTAATTCAGGCAGTATTTTTTCCAAATTTATACCTATATTAGGTATATATAAATATGAAGCAAATATAATATAATATGAAATTCTAAGAGCTGTGTACAGTATATTTGATTTTCTTGTGCTTTCTGTCACATAAAAAAACAACGTATCCAAAAACATGTACAAATAAATAAGTACGCCAAACATAAAGAAAGATTTGATTTCCAGAATATCTACAGAAGTTGGAAATAACATATAAATTATGAAGATATATGTTATAATAGCTTTCTTATACATGAAGTATTTTCTGACTTGGGCTTTGTTGAATTTTGGGAAAAAGGTCATAAAATCCATTTCTCTTTGAGTTATACTATCAGTTCTTATCTTGAAAAACCCCATAAAAGCTAGGAATAAAGCGCATAATTCTTTTATTGCATAAGAATTTGATGTTAAAGAACTTAAATATTTTAAAAATAAAAAAATCGCTGAGACTATCAAAATGAATTGGATTGCACCTGATATTTTATCTATTTTTATTTCCTTAAAACGCAGTTTCATATCCAATTTAAATATTTCTCTCAAAAATCTCGTCCTCCAGTTGCTTTTTATCTTTTGAATTGGCGAATACTTTTTTTACCTTACCATTTTTTAAAAGCACAAACTCATCACATATATCAATAAGGCTATCTAAAATATGTGATGAAATCAAAATTGTAGAATTTTCCTTCAATTGAAGGATTAACTTCTTGATTTCATAAGAATATTTCAGATCAATGCTATTGAATGGTTCGTCCATAATTATAAGGGAATAATCACCCGTTAAAATGTTAATCAGAGTTAACTTTTTCTTCATTCCTTCAGATAATTCAGAAATTAAAGTATCTTTCTTATCTTCCAGTCCAAGTTCAACTATTAAATCTTCAGACGTTTTATTGGAAGGGGAGTATTCATTTACAATTTTACAAAATTCACTTACTGTTAAAAAATAATACGGAGATACTTGTGAAGGTATGTATAAAATATCATTTTCGTTATAATCTTGGACATCAAAACTTGCGTTTGCTTTTATCATTTTGGATAATATATCCATCAGAGTTGTCTTACCAGCTCCGTTTTCGCCAATTAATCCTATAATTTTATTATTTCCTATTTCTAGATTTTCGATGTCTAACTCGAAATTTTTGTATTTGTGATTTATTCTTCTTATAATCATGTGATCTCCTCAATATAATCAAATACTAGTTATATATATAATAATATATATTTGTAAAAAAGTCACGCACGCAAGTACCTATTTATAAATTATTTCAATAAATCACATATGTGTTATTTTCCAGATTTGTATTTTGCTATGGTATAATAAAGTTGGAGGATAGTATGAGTTATTTTAATTACTGGATAAGTGTTCTGGTGGTGTTTGCAATTATATTTTTATTTGCCAGAACGATTTCAAATGAAAAACAAATTGTCGCATTTTTTTCGAAATTAATCTACGTTGTAATTATTCCGGCGAATATTGCGATTAGTTTGAGTGAACTTACGTACAAGAATTTCAACATCAAACTTGGTGTATTTTTTGTGTATTTGTGGATATTGTCTAAGATTATGACGATGATTTTCCAAATCAACCCGAAGGACAAGGACTCGTTGGAACCTGCGTTTATTTTCTCAAATATTATCGTTATGAGGCCGTTTTTGCAAAATGTTATGGACAAGAATATTATGAACAATCTGATTATAATTTCTTGCGTGATTTATCTTGTGTACATGCTTTACAAGAGAATTTTCAATGTGACAGACTTTTTGATGGCGATGGGATTTTCCGTAGCTTTTTGTATTTGTGCGATTTACAAGTTCTCATACACACTAACTCCTCTGAAAATTATTCAATCGACAAGTTCAGTTGTGATTATAATCGCATTTGCGCTTGCAATTTCAAGCATTGATATGAAAAGTTTGTTTGATTTGACATCCCTCATGCTAGCCGTTGTGAATTTGTTGATAATTCCAGTATTTACATACGTTGTGGTGAGTGCTGTGACGAATAATGAACTTTTGATTAAATCTATAATTATGTACACTGCGATTGGCCCAACTTTTGTGATTTCATCCGATTTTTATAAGAAAACGAAAACGAGAATTACGGAGCTTGGATTTTTGCTGTCGGTCGTTACGGTGTATATTTTGAATTATTTGTTCTTTTAAATAATCTAGTAAATAGGCGAGACAATTCGCCTATTTTTTTGCATAAAAAAAGAGGACATTGTCCTCTTCTAATTCATTTCAATGTTATTCCAATGGTCTGTAATCTTCAGCCAATGCATCTCTCAAATAAACAAATAATTTGTCGTATTTTTTGATTGAGTTGTAGTATTTGTTATTAGGAAGGACGTAGTATTTTTTGTAATCTTTTGTGAATGCTTTGATGAGCCCTTTTCCTTGTTTATCTAAAAGTGGCTTGTCGATGTCTAGTCCCGATATCAATATTACTTGTGTGGAGTAATTGTTCTTGGTAACTGTGTTGTATCCACCGATTGTAGTCAATTTGTAGATGGAGTTGGTGTCTTTCATATATTCTCTGACTGAAAGTGGTATTACATCTTTTTTCACTAGCAAGATTGGTGCTTTGATTTTTTGGGCAACTGTAGATGATACGAGTGCATCTGCGAACACTTCACCGCTTGTAGTGATGACTTCCGCTGGATTTGCGTTCACTCTCTTAGCGACTTCAACGCTGGATTCGTATCTGTCCACACCTGCAAGTCTTGTGACACGTTTTTTAGTCAGATTTTCGATTTGGTTTTTCACAGATTGATTTACAGATATTTCTCCACCGACTATTGTAACGCTGTCGATATTTCCGATTGATTGTATAAATTTTCTCGTAGATTGTGATAATCCTTCGTTACTTACAAGCAAGATTGGGGCGTTTTGGTGTGATGCAAGGCTTGTAGCATATAATGCATCGGCATAATTTGTCCCTGCGGCAAATATCAAATTCGTAGTATTTGCACGTGTTTTCGCAGATTCTGCTGATGTGTCGTAGCGATTATTTCCCATAATCCTAGTGATTTTTGCGTGTGGGAAGTTCTTTCTCAACTTATTTTCAACATTTTTGCTGATAGTATTCACACCACCCATCAAATAAATCTCGTCCAAGAACATCTTATCAAGCGCTGATTTGGTCTCAACAGATAATGAATTCTTGCCAATATACAAAAGTGGGTATTTGCCCATAGACACATTCGTTGCACTGATTGCATCGGGATAAGCGTTGTCATTTACAAGAATAACCTTGTTTGTATTTGCAAAGTAATGACGTTGCACATTTACGGCAGTCTTCGCTCTGTTTTCGCCTTGGAACCTTTGGTGAATAACATTTTTGAACACACCATCTTCGTTAGTGGTGATTTGTTCCTGTTTTTTCTCATTTTCATCCTTAGCCTTTGCATTAGCATCAGATTTTTTTGCAGTATCATTTGCACTTGCTTCAACCTTTTCCGAAGCCCCTTCATTTGCGCTATCCTTATCTGCAGCGCTAACCATAGGAAAGCTCAACATACACACAAGCATCAAAGCCACCAATTTTTTCATAAAACACTCCTTATTAATTTCCAACTAACACACGACTAATTCAAAACGATGAAGAACAACAAAGTTGTACCCATCAGAAAACCAATCGCACTCATAACAATCTTCACAATAGCAGCAGTTACAGTAGCCTTGTTCAAAAAAGAAGGCTTAAATTTGTCATACATCACAACGCTGTACACAAAGCCCGAGATCACATTCACAATCACACTTACAATCGGCATTCTCGTATTAAACACCGAAGACAGAACAATTGTAATCAAAGTGTATACACTAGCCTTTGCCAAAAACTCTGCGTTCGAAATCTTTGCCACCATATCTTTTTTCAGAAAACTTGTCGCAATCCAAAAACTCAACACACAAGAAAAAGGTGTCAGCACAGTCTTCGAAAAATACGACAACGGAAGGGATAAACTCAGAAAATCTTGCGACGAATTAGGAGGACTTATCCTCATCCACAACATAAATGAAAGCAAACTAATTACCCCTGAAATAATCAGCGTGAACATCCACGCACCTTGTTTCTTTTCTATTGTTTTAATATGTTTTTGCAAACGTGAAAACACTTCACCATAAAATTTTTCCATAAAAACTCCTCTTAATTTATACACTTATTATAACCCAGTACAACAAAGCATTCAATAATCGGATTTCATAAGATTAATCACTAAATACATTTTTATAACAAAAAAAAATAACATATTACAACAATTCGAATACAAAATGAATAAAACAAAAACGAACTACGAAAAAATTTTGGGGAAAAGGGATTTTGTTCGACGTTTGTATTCATTTTAAAGTATAATTTGAGTGGAACAAACTAAATATTTTTAAACTACTAGTATATTTCAAAAATAAAATAAACCATAAGGAAATTACAATAATTTAAGGAGGAAAATGTTTTGAAAATCAACAAAAAATTACTCATGGCAGCATTGGCCAGTGCAGTAATAGTATCGGCACCGCAAGCGAAAACATACGCCGACACTCAAATAGATGACACAAAAGCTGTAACAGAAAAACTAATTGATGATCAAATTGCCAAAGCAGCACAAAATGCTGATCAAAGCAATTCAGAAAAAGCGCAAGCAGAAAACTCAGCAAACGCAGAAGAAAAGCAACAGGAAAGCTCGAAATTACAATCAGAAAAGGAAATTAATTCCAAGAAAACTGGATTTGGATCACAAGCATTAAATCATCCAGCACAAGCAACAGCAGTAAGTAATATGGAAAATAAAGCGGACAATTCTGGACTTGAAATGTCTGAACAAAACCAACCAGAAGCTCAAAAAGCAGGAAAAGCTACAAATGAGCCTAACTATACTGATGAAGAAAATGAAATAAAGGACTACAGTGGATCTGAACGTTATAGGGAAACAGATCTTCAACCGGGAGATACCAACCAAGAATTCTATAAGACTGAGGAGAAAGAAGAAAAAGACGGTTTTAAATTTGAATTTAAAAACCCATCAGCAGATTCGCCAAGTAAGAGAGAATATGGTTATCAAATCACTATAGACAAGGAGACTGGTCAAAGAACCTATACTAAGATTTATGTAACGGATTCTGGACGTATTCCTGTAGAGACAGGAGATAAGCCAATGATGAATGAAGGAGATAAATTGACTTCTGAATCTCCTGATGTAACATACAAACCAACAGAAAATAGTACTATGGACGCTGCTGGAACACAAAGAAATTTAAACTATGAAGCCAGCTAAGATACTCTAAAGCATATCAACAGCAAGGACAATCCTTCTACTTCCTTTGGTATGCAGGACAATTATACTAAAGACAATCCAGGAGTTAAGTTTTTTGGAGATAGCTTTCTCTTAGGTTACAAGGTAAATCCATGGCCAAATGAAAATGACAAGCTTGAAGAACTTAAACTTAACAAAAATAAATACGACCCAACGTCTAAGTATTTTGTCCAAGGCCAAGATATAGATACCGGAATCAAGGTAGACAATATCGATGATAATGCCAAAGAAAGACTAGTAGGTCAAGTATATAATCCTATTACAGGAGAAATTGTTCCTGGAGCGAGGGCCTATATCGGCGACAACGGCAATATCTTCATTAAAATGCCGGAAGGCGCCCTTATAAAAGATGCAAACGGCAAGACAATCGTCAATGAAAAGTCGATCTTTAACACCAAAGACTACAAGGGCCTACAAAATCTTGACGTTAAATTCTTTGCTAGACCTAGAACTGCCGAAGAATTTAAGACTATAGCTGAAACACCAGATGAATTTGGTGAAACAGGAACCTATGTTGAAACAGGAGCAGGTACTAGAGTTGTCAACCACAAGGGAAATAATGTCACAATCGACAAGCAAGGAATCGACCGTTACGACCACTACAACCTCATCGGTGACTTCAAGCTAAAGCTTGACGACACACGCTACTATGACCAAGACTTTAAAGATCAAAAGGGTAATAAAATTGATGAACATACTTCTACAAAGGTATTTCCTGGTCAAGACTTTAGTGTCGAGATACAAGATCCGGAAACTGGTGAAGAGATGGACGGCGCTTATAGTCGTGGAGAAGCATCAGGAAAACTAAAAGAAGAGTTCCTAATTACTGCCAATAAGGCTATCGCTAAGGACTTAGGCATTTCTTACGAAGAATTAATGAAGGATGAAAACGAGGATAAGAGATGGATTATTGATGGTAAGGCTGATAACATATCACATTTCAATATAAGAGCTCCAAAACAAGCCAAGGCTGGTGATTTCTTAGCCCTACCTGTAGAGTACACTTATACCAATGGTTCTATAGACACTCACTGGTTCCACTTTGTTGTCCAAGAAACCAACAACAATAGACCAGAATACCTGGCAGAGGTGGGGCCACAAGGAAATACCTTAGTCAATAAGCCAATCATTACAAAAATCGAAGAGGACTTAAAGAAAAACCAACCAGAGTCCTACGAACTGATTGGTGATACCTTTAAGGATAACAAGGGCAATGTTTGGAATGTATCTATTGACCAAACAACAGGTGCTGTAACAGCAACTCTTCCAGCAAAGCTTCCTGATGGTAAGGAAATCAATGGTGGGGAAAAATTGACTGTTCCTGTTAAAGTAAAATATACTGACCAAACGACAAAAGAAGAAAAAACTGAAGAAATCAAAGCTCAATTTATTGCCACAAAGCAACACAAGACTTTAACCAATGAAACAAAGACATCTGAAATCCCTTATGAAACAGAGGTCGAATACGACGAAAATCTTCCGGTAGGTCACTTCCAAGAAACACAAGCTGGTCAAAAGGGAGAACTAAAAATAAGCTTCGTCCAAGATACCCTAAATGGCAAAAAAGGTATTTTCAAACAAGATGGAACTTTTAAAGAAGGCGAAAGCAAAATTGTAGTTGAAACGGTAAAAGAACCTACAAAAAGAATCATAAAAATTGGTACAAAGCCGGTTTCAACTAAAGTAGAAATCCCATTTGATACAGAAAATGAAGTTGACAACAACCTAGAAGCAGGAAAAACCGAACTTATTAATGATGGTGAAAAAGGCGAAGTGACCATCACCACAACAAGAAATGAAGACGGAACAATTACTGTAAATAAAAATGTTACTAAAGAGGCTAAGAATAAGAAGATCAAAATCGGTACCAAGACTCAAGGTCAAATTGTCGACACAGACAAGATTCCATTTGGATACAAGGTAGAATTCGACCCTGACTTCTACAAAAACTATCCAGATGCAACAGAAAACTACAAGATTGTTACATCTGGTAAAGAAGGAGAAAATACAAAGACTTGGACTATTGTCAATTCAGAAAAAGTTGGCGATCCAAAAATTGATAAAACTGAACCAGTAGTCGCTGTAATTAAAGTTGGTCAAAAAGACTACACAGGAACTGTGACAAACACAGTGACTAAAGAAGTGCCATATAAAGTTATAATTAAAGAAAATCCAGAACTTGAAGCAGGCAAATCCAATGTTAAGCAAAAAGGCGTTGCAGGTTCTAAGACCTTTGAATATAGTGGAGAAATCTTTAATGGAGAGTTAAAAGAAGGTACACAATTTACAGAAAAAGAGGTAGCTGACAAATATGTTGCTCCACAAGAAGAAATTATAGAAATCGGTACAAAACCAGCAAATAACGAAAAGACCTATGAACGTGAAGTTGGTGTTGAAGTTGAATATGTTTATGATAATACAAAACCAAAAGGCTATCGTAACATTGAAGATTTGGTACCAGGCAAGGTTATAACAAAAGTTGTTAATGAATATAATCCAAAAACGGGAGAAATTGAAACTACTGAAAAGATTGAAGTAATTCCAGGAAAGAGAAAGGTAACCTTTGGAACTAAAGACTTTACCGGAGAATATGAAGAAGTAGTTAAGAATATCGATCCTTATGAAACAGAAATAGTTTTTGATAATGATCTTAAAGCCGGAGAAAAAGTAATTGATCAACCTGGAGAAAATGGTGAAACAGTTACTAAAACCAAGAAACATTTAGTGAATGGAGTAGTTGAAAGTAGCGATGATCCGGTTTCTGAACAAACCAAAAAAGTTAAAAACCAAATCATAAGAGTAGGTACTATGACAGATGGAAAGCATACTTATACAGAAAAACTTCCGTATAAGTATGAAATCGAATACGATTCTAACTTAAAGGCTGGAGAATATGTCATTGATGTAGAAGGAAAAGAAGGCTCAAAAACAACTGAATGGACTATAAAAAATTCAGAAGTAGTTGAAGGTTCTGCAAGTGTAACTAATGAAGAAAAGCCCGTTAATGCAAAAATAAGAGTTGGAAAGAAAGACTTTACAGGAAATGTTAGCCACGAAGTGACAGAGGAAATTCCTTATGATGTAAAAATCGTTGAAGATCCAACTATGATAGCCGGCACAAGTGAGATTGTGACACAAGGGGTTGCAGGTTCTAAGACAACCAAGTACACTCAAGTAGTTAAAAATGGCGAAGCTGATGGTGAACTTAAATCTGAAGTAACTGCACAAACAAATCCTATTCAACAAGTAATTAAAGTTGGTACAAAACCTTCTGAAAACAAAAAGGACTACGCACAAGATGTAGATGTAAAAGTTGAATATGTCTATGATGAAAATCTCGACAAGGGTGTAGTTAAAGTTGGCGAACTAACTAAGGGCAAGGTTGAAATAAAAACTGTTAACAAGTACGATCCAAAAACAGGCGAAATAACAACTACTGAAGAAGAAAAAGTCACAGAAGCTACTCAAAAGATTGTTGTAGGTACCAAAGATTTTACGGGAACTTACAAGTATGAAAAGACTTGTCCGCTTCCATTTGAAGTAACAATTACGGAAGATCCAAATCTTGCTAAAGGCGAAAAAGTAGTTGATCAAGAAGGACAAGCTGGATCTAAGACAACTTATTATGAACAAGATATTAAGAACGGTCAGCCAGATGGAGATCCAAAGCAACTAAACGAAAAAATAAACTCTCAACCTAAAAACCATATTGTTCGTATAGGTACAAAAGTTGCAGAAAGCTCAACAGTAAAAGTTGTAGAAAGAGAAATACCTTTTAAAACTGAATATATTTATGATGAAAATCTTGAATCTGGAAAAGAAGTCGTAGAAAGTGAAGGCAAAGTCGGCAAAGAAAAAGTAACTATTACTACAAAGATTACTGACGGTACTGGAGAAACTTCTGAAGAAACTACGACTATCACTGAAAAAGAGGATAGAAAAGTTAGAATTGGTACAAAACCAGTAACAAAAGTTGTAGAAAAACCATTCAACACAGAATATATCTATGACGAAAATCTTGAAGCTGGAAAGACTGAAGAAGAAACTCCAGGTGAAAAGGGTAAGGTTACTATCACAACAACTTATGACAAGACTCAAAAGAAGGTTGTAACTTCTGAAACAGAAGAAGCTGGCCAAAATAGAGTTGTAAAAATCGGTGGTAAGACTAACGGAACTGAAAAAGTTAAGGAAGAAATTCCATTTGAAGTTGAAGTTAGAAAAGATTCAAGCCTAAAGAAGGGTGAATGGAAGTATGCCACTGATGATGAAGGCAATGAATTAAAGGGAGAAAAGGGTGAACAAGAAAAGACTCTTACTATCGTTAATTCAAAAGTAACTGAAACATCTGAACCAACAGTAACTAAACAACCTAAGAAAGCTGTAATCTTAGTTGGAGAAAGTATAAACGATGGTACTCATGAAATAGTTGAAAAGAAAGAATTACCTTTTGAAACTAGGTATGAATACGATGATTCTCTAGAACCAGGCGAAGAAAAAGTTATTACTCCAGGTTCTCCAGGGGAGCAAAAAAGAACTAATAAACTAGTAATCAAGGATGGCAAGGTAGTTGAAGTTCAAGAAGGAGAATTCAAGACAACTAAAGAACCTCAAGAAAGAGTAATTAAGATTGGTAGAAAGCCAACTGATGGTGAATACACTACGACTATCGAAAGAGAAATTCCTTACGAAACTAAGGTAATCTATGATGAAACTTTAGAATCTGGAACTCAAAAAATTGAAAACGAAGGAAAAGCTGGTAAGGAAGAAGTTACTATCACTCAAAAGGTTAAAGATTCTAAACCAGTTGGTGATCCAACAGAAACTACAAAAACTATCACAGAAAAAGAAGATAGAATTGTTAGAATCGGTGTTAAACCAGTTGAAAAGATGGTTGAACTTGGTCACGATACTGAATACAGACACAACCCAGAACTTAAAGAAGGAGAAACAAAGACAATCGAAGAAGGTTCTAATGGATCTGTCAAGTATACTACAACATTTAACAAGGAAACTGGCAAGCTTGAAGTAACAGAAGAAAGAGTTGAACCAAAGAACAAAGTTGTAGAATATGGTTCCAAGACTGATGGAGAATTCACTTATGAAAGCGAACAAGCTTTTGATACTAAAATAATAGAAGATTCAAACTTAGAAGCTGGAAAAACGGTAGTAGATCAAGAAGGCGTAACAGGAAGAACCAAGACAACTGTTAAGATAGAAAACAGTAAAAAAGTTTCCGAAAACACTGAAACTCTTGTAGAAAAACAAGATAAAATAGTAAGAGTTGGAACTAAGAATGTTTGTGAAATCCCACCAGTAAAATCAACTGAAGGCGAAACTACCAAAACTATCGAAAGAGAAATTCCTTACGAAACTAAGGTAATCTATGATGAAACTTTAGAATCTGGAACTCAAAAGATTGAAAACGAAGGAAAAGCTGGTAAGGAAGAAGTAACTATTACTCAAAAGGTTAAAGATTCTAAACCAGTTGGTGATCCAACGGAAACTACTAAGACTATCACAGAAAAAGAAGACAGAGTAGTAAGAATCGGTGTGAAACCAGTTGTTAAGGAAACTGAACTTGGTCACGATACAGAATACAGATACAATCCAAACCTTAAAGAAGGCGAACAAAAAGTTATCGAAGAAGGTACTAATGGATATGTGAAGTATACAACTACTTTCAACAAGGAAACTGGTAAGCTTGAAGTAGCTGAAGAAAGAACTGAGCCAAAGAACAAGGTTGTAGAATATGGTTCTAAAACTGAAGGTGAGTTCATTTATGAAAGTGAAAAAGCTTACGACATCATTATCAGAGAAAACCCAGATCTAGAAGCTGGCAAGACTAAGGTAATCCAAGAAGGTATTGTTGGTAAAACTGAAACTACTGTTAAGATTGAAAACAGCAAGGAAATTTCCAGGGATACTAAGACAATAACTGAAAAGCAAGATAAGATTATAGAAATCGGAACTAAAAATGTTTGTGAAATCCCACCAGTAGATCCAGAAGATTCAGACCAACCAGGCGAAGATCCAAAAGACCCAGAAACACCAGGCGAAGATCCAAAAGATCCGGAAACGCCAGGTGAAGATCCAAAAGACCCAGAAACACCGGGCGAAGATCCAAAAGATCCAGAAACACCGGGAGAAAATCCAGAAGATCCAGAAACACCAGGCGAAGATCCAAAAGACCCAGAAACACCAGGTGAAGATCCAAAAGACCCAGAAACACCGGGCGAAGATCCAAAAGATCCAGAAACACCAGGTGAAGATCCAAAAGACCCAGGAACACCAGGTGAAAAGCCAAACGAACCAGGAATACCAGGCGAAGATCCAAAAGATCCAGAAACACCGGGAGAAAATCCAAAGGATCCGGAAACACCAGGTGAAGATCCAAAAGATCCGGAACAACCAGGTGGAAAAGATCCGAAAGACCCAGAAACACCAGGTGAAACTCCTGAAGAAAATGGAAAGACTCCTGACAATCAAGCTGGAGACACTCCAACGAAACCAAATAACACACCTAAAACACCTGAAACTACTGAACAAGTAGAAGGCAAAGAAAAAGCAGATATTCCTCATAGGAAGTCTTCTAGTAAATTGCCAAAATCTGGTAGTGAAAGCGAAATAATGACTCTTGCAATGTCAGGATTATTAACAGCAGCAGGTTTCATAGGATTGAAGAAAAAACGTAAAGACAGATAATCTTCAATAAAAGATTAAAAGTCTTATACAATAATCAAACAAAGCCTAACTCATTTAGCGTGAGCTAGGCTTTTTGATTGCACACAAAAACCCGACCTCTTACGAGATCGGGTCAAGTTTTATCTAATCATATTTGAAAATGAATTATAAATTAAAATTCCAACCAAAGCTACCAATAACATCTCTAATATAAACACGATAACTTTGATTACGATTTGTGCGATGAATGATTTCAAACCAACCTTGAAACTGTCTTTTTCCAAATACAAATCTAGGAAAGTTGCAGAGTAAGCTATCATTCCTGTGAAGCAACCGATTATACTTCCGATAAATCCTAACGGCGTAAGAATGAACATAAATATAGAATTAATTATCGAAAATACCCCGCCCTTAACATCTCTTGTACAAGGAGGTGGTGTTGGTCTCATGTATTTTTTCGTAAACATGTATATGAATCTTGTCATCACATAGTTGATTAACGGTACTAAAATCAAAGTCATTATAGATATCGTAGGTCTATGGAAAACTTTCGACAATTCTCCTAGTGAGCCCCTTGTCGTAACGCTAACCCACACAGCGCTAGTCAAAGCAGCGATTAAACCTGATGTCAAAAATGAATAAATAATTCCGTGTTTTGTGGATGTGTAAAAATCATAGATTTTGTCTGCATATCCACTGATAAATTTTACGCATTTCAAATACCAATCAGGTGAATCGTTTTGCTTGTAGTTTTCGTATTCTTCGTTATCTTCTCTTCTTTCTTTATTAGTGTATTTTTGGTTGATTTCTGCAAAATAATCGTCATCAGATTTAGTGGATTCTTGTGACTGAGTAACATCAGATACCCCATTCACATCATCATTAACACCCACATCTACAGGTTTTTCTTCAAAGTAATCGTCAGGCTGAACAATTTCTTCATCCGATACATAACTTTTGAGATTTTGTTTGAAATCTTGTTTCTTATCGTCCATGGTTTCCTCCAATTAATATTCCTATTTAATAATATACCCATTTGAAAAATATTAATTCAAGTATTTTAAATTTTGTAAAAAGTTTTGCTTTAATATTAAATATTTCAAAATTTTAACAAAGCGATAATTTTTATGTATTTTTAGCCCTTTTTTAACAATTTTAGTTTACATAATTTACAAAAGGGTATATAAAAGAAGCAAGGCTTCATTATACTAATTTTTTTCTATGTAAGCCTGTTGTTCATGTAAAAAATCAAATAAAAGGAGGAAAAATGAAGAAATTCAATAAGCGATTTTTGTCGCTGATGATTGTAATGTCGATGTTATTGTCGCCTTTGCCAGCAATAGCAGATAAACCAGAAGTACAAAAAGCTTCTAGTACTGTTAATGCAACTAGTGAATCAGATTTTGAATTTGATAGTGCAAAAGGTGAAATAACTGGTTACAAAGGAAATGAAAAAGACCTTGTAATACCATCTAAAATTGATGGAAAACAAGTGTATGGATTAGGAAAAAGTGCTTTAAATGAAAAGGGACTTACATCCGTTGTTCTACCTGAAGGTATGACTTATCTAAAATGGGGAGCACTTGGAAAAAATGATTTGACATCTGTTAAGATGCCATCAACTATGAGAAGGATAGAAGCTTATGCATTTGTTCTTAATAAACAACTTAAACATGTGGAGTTAAATAAAGGTTTAAAATCAATTGAAACATTTGCATTTAGTAATCTTCCTAGTCTTTCAGGAGAAATGGATATTCCATCAACTGTTGAATGGATTGGACCAAAAGCATTTTTTAAAAGCAATTTAATTACTTTAAATATTAAAGGTGATGAAAACTCAGCTCCTATAGTATTGAAGAATGCTTTAAGCGATCACTTGAATTATATTAATCTTGAAAACGAAAGAAAAGATATAACTATTGATTATACAGCTTTTTGCAACAAAGAAGTAAAAGATAAAGTTACAGTTACAGCGCCAGTTAATAAGATCAACATAACAGCTTCATCTGTAAAAGAAGTGGATGATTGGATTAAGAACAATATTAATATTCAATATGCAACTTATTATGTTAAGGCAAGTGACAATTCAGGTCATTCTGATATAAAAAATCCAGTAGATATTAAGTGGAATACTGCAGAAAAATTTGTTAAGAATGGCGAATTCGAAGTAACTGGTGTGATGGATAAGGACTCTATAAGAGATCTTCCATCAAAAGATGGATATATGCTTGCAAATCCAGACAATTGCCAAGGTTCAAATACTATTTCATTGAAATTTGTTGTAACATCACCTTCAGAAACTGAAAAAGAATATGAATTTGATTCGCAAAAAGGCGTTATAACTAAATATCTTGGCAATAAAACTGAATTAGTTATTCCTGATGAAATAGATGGTGTTAAAGTAAAAGGAATTGCTTCAGGTGCATTCAGAAACAAAAACTTAACATCTGTAACTCTTCCAAAAAATCTTGAATTCACTGAATTTGGATCATTCACAAACAATAATTTTTCAAAGATTGTATTTCCGGATACTATGAAGAGCATAGGCTCATATTCTTTTAATAATAACAAAAATTTAAGAGAAGTTGTGTTCAATGAAGGATTGAAAGAAATAGGAAATCATGCTTTTATTAATGATAAAGTATTAAGCGGAAATCTTGTAATTCCATCTACAGTAGAATGGATTGGACCATCAGCATTTAGATACACTAATGTAAATAAATTTAAAATAAAAGGTGGCAAAGATTCTGCCAAACTTACTTTAAAAAACAATTTGGGTCAAGAAATAAAAGAATTTGAACTTGAAGATATTCAAAAACAACTTTATGTTGACTTTACTTCATTCTGTAATAATGAAAAGACAAATCTTATTACTACTGAGAAGCCAACAGATGTAGGTGTATCATCACCAGAAGAACTTGAAAAATGGATAAAAGACAATGTAAATATTCAATTTATGTCTTCTTATCAAAAAGCTGGTGAAGGCTCAACAGCAGAGCTTCAAAAGTTCAAAACTGGAAAATACGATGAATATGTAAATATTGACACAGTTTGGGAACCGATAGCTGACTTTAAGGATAATAAAGCAATTGCAAAAGCTAAAATGCAAGAAATAACAGATGAAACGTTCCCACAAAAACCAGGCTTTATTATGAACAAAGTCTCGAACTATGGTGGAATAAATACTCTTGAATTTGCATTCAATATTGTTGACAAACCTAAAGAAGACGACTCAAAATTTGTTGCTTCAGACTTCACTTATGAAGGCTCTACAGTTACTGGTTTTTCTGAAACAGGATTAAAGAAGATTGAAACAATAAAAGATGTAAACTTACCTGAGAAATCCTCAGAAGGAACAGTTATTACTTCAATTGGTAATGAAGCTTTTAAACAAAAAGGAATAGAATCAGTAAGTATTCCAGAAACAGTTAAATCAATTGGAAACCTTGCATTCCAAATGAATGAACTTACTGAAATTAAATTACCATCAAAATTAGAAACAGCAGGTGCAGCATCTTTTGCCACTAACAAAATAAAAGAAGTAACAATACCAGCAACATTAAAAGAAATTCCTAGTGGAATGTTCTCGACAAATATTTCAACTAAGATTGTTATAGAAAATGGAGTTGAAAAAATAGGACAATCTGCATTCACAGGATGTAAGATAGAAAGTTTAACACTACCAGCTTCTGTAAAATCAGTTGGAAGAATGGCGTTTAGTGGTGGAGCAAAGGAACAAACTGGGAAATTAAAAGAATTAATTCTTAATGAAGGATTGGAAAAGATTGACACCAAAGCGTTCCAAAACAATATTCTAAAAGAAGTAAAAATTCCAGCTTCTTTGAATTCCATAAAAGATGACGCATTTAAAGGAAATGCACAAGTTGTAAAATTACAAACAACTAATGAAGACCACTTAAAATTCAACACAGAAAAATCATTAAAAAATCAAAAATTTGTATTAGTTGAAGATAATTCTAAATTTATTGCATCTGACTTCACATACGACGGATCTAAAATAACAGGATTTTCTGAAGAAGGACTTAAGAAGTTAGAAACATCTAAGAATGTAGAATTACCTGAAAAATCAAGTGATGGAACCGCAATTACTACAATAGGGAAAGCTGCATTTAGAAATAAAGGTATTGAATCAATAACAATTCCAGAAACTGTAACTACAATTGAAGATTTTGCTTTTAATAATAATAAATTAACAACAATTAATTTGGGTAAAAACTTGAAGAAGCTAGGAACTTCTGTTTTTGGAGTTAACCAAATAACAAAAGTTACAATTCCAGCAAATATCGGTGAAATACCAGGCGGATTGTTCACAATGAACCCTATTACAGAATTGACAATAGAAGACGGTATCAAAAAAATTGGACAAAGTGCTTTTGTTGGAAATGAATTGACAGAACTTACTATTCCTGCTTCTGTTGAATCTATTGGAAGAATGGCGTTTAAATCAGGAAACAGGTACGCTAAGACAGGAACATTAAAAAAATTAACACTAAATGAAGGTTTGAAGGAAATTGATTCAAAAGCTTTTGTTAACAATATTTTAGAAGAAGTAAATGTTCCTTCTTCATTAGAAAAAATAGCAGATGACAGTTTCCAAGGTAATGTAGGAAAAGATCAAAAAAATGTCGTATTCTTATATACTAAGAAACAAGATCACCTTAAATTAAACAATGAAAAATCTATAAAGAACCAAAAATTCATCTTTACAGGTAAACCTGTAAAAGAAGAATTCACAAAAGAAGATTTCACTTACAAACAAAATGTCATTACTGGATTTAGCAACAGTGGTATGGCTAAGTTTGCAATTAATAAGGATGTGGTTCTACCAGACAAAAACCCTGATGGAACAGTGATAACAGAAATTGGAGAAAAGGCGTTTATAATCGATTTTGATTCACTTGAAATTATTAGAGGTTGTTTACCAGGAATATCTGATTCACCAGAAGGAATAAAAACAATTAAATTGCCAAGCAAATTAGAAAAAATTGGCAGGGAAGCTTTCAGATATAACGCATTGAAAGAAGTTGATTTTCCAAATACGTTGAAGGTTATTGATACCTTGGCATTTAGTGGCAACCAACTACACTCTGTATCATTGCCAGACTCGGTTACAGATTTAGGAGTTGGAGTATTCTCATTAAATAAGATTGAGACGGTTAAGTTATCTAACTCATTGACTGAAATAAACGAAGGTATGTTTAGTTATAATGAAATTAAAAAGTTAGAACTAAACGAAGGAATCAAAAAAGTTGGCAAGTCAGCATTCAGAGGCAACCTATTAGAAGAATTAAAATTACCAGATTCATTAGTAACTATAGAAACTAAGGGATTCCAAGCAAATCTTCTTAAAGAAATTATCATTCCAAAGAATGTTAAGACAATAGGAAAAGATGCATTCAAACAAAAAGAAAAACATAGATTCATAACTAAGGTAGTTCTACCAGAAGGATTAGAATCTATTGGAGTAGAAGCATTCAGTAACAACAACTTAGTTGAAGTTAATTTACCAAAATCACTTACAAGTATTGCAGACAATGCATTCAAAAACAGCTTGGACTTAAATAATCCTGATGCTCAAGTAAGAGTCGTAAAATTATTTACTAAAAACCCTGACCATTTAAAATTCAATAATGAAAAATCATTAGTAAATCAAAAAGTAATTTTCAATGGTATTGGAGAAATCGAACCTGTTCCTGAAATCAAAGCAGAAGACATCGAAAAAGAAGTTGTAAAACAAGGGGAAAAGATTGATGTAACAGATAACATCAAAAACTTACCAGAAAAAGCAACAGTGAAAGATGTTACAGAATCAAAAATCGATACAAATAAACCTGGTGAATATACTGCAAAAGTAGAAGTAACATTTGAAAATGGTTCAAAGAGAATTGTTGAAATTCCTGTAGTTGTTGAAAAGAAAGAAACAACTCCTTCTGAACCAGAAACACCAGAAGAAATCAAAGACACAGACACATTAAAAGAAATCTTTGACAAAATACCATCAACAAGAATAGCAGGAAGAAACCGTCAACTAACAGCAGTTGAAGTAAGCAAAACACTATTTGAAAAAGCAGACACAGTGATAATAACATCAAGCGATAAAATGGTAGACTCACTTGCATCATCGCCATACGGAGTAGGAATTAAAGCACCAACACTCCTAGTAGACAAAGACAGCATATCAAAAGAAGTACTATCAGAAATCAAAAGACTTAACCCATCTAAAGTAATAATTGCAGGTGGAAAATTATCAATAAGCGAAAAAGTTGAAAACCAAATCAAACAACTAGGAATAAAACAACAAAGAGTAGCAGGAGCTGACAGATTCGAAACATCAGTAAAACTTGGAGAACAAGTCAGAGCAAATTCTAACAATAAAAAAGAAATAATCCTAGTAAACGGATTTAATAATATTGACGCATTAACAGCAGGAAGCCTAGCATCAAAATTAAACATACCAGTATTGTTAACAGAAAATGGCCAATTAAATGAAACAACTAAAAAAGCAATCAAAGATTGGGGAATTGAAAAAGTAACAATAATAGGTGGAAAAACTCAAGTATCAGAAACAATAGAAGAAAAATTACAAAACAGTGGACTAAAAGTAGACAGACTTGCAGGAAGAACAAGAGTAGACACAGCACTAGAAGTAGCAAAAGCAGTAAACAGTGACCCTGACAAAGTAATATTTGCAAACAAAACAGCATACCCAGATGCATTAATAGCGCCATATCTATCAAAAACAGAACAAGCACCAATAATGCTGATAGATAAAGACGAAGCATCGGTATCAGTAAAACAATACTTGAGAGATAACAAAATTAAAGACTCCATTATACTAGGTGGAAAACTAAGTATTGAAGAATACAAATAGTATTCATTAACAAAACAATGTGATTGGATTTTAAAATTCAGTCACATTGTTTTTTGTTTAATTTTAATGTTAGGAACAAAAATGTAAAATGATTATCATAATTTTACATTAGCAGTTATAAATCAATAAAATGTTGATTTTTCAACAAATTAACCATATAAAAAGTTTACTTTATTTACATAAGGGTATAATAGTATTGTAAACTTTTATTATCAAATATTAGTTTAACGCAGATGTAGTAACGATTGTTACAAAAAAATGAGGAGGATAATATGAATAGAAAAAGGATCGTTTCGTGGATACTGATCTTTGCTATGGTTATAGGATTTGCTCCTGTAAACATATACGCAAGTGATGTTCCACAAAAACAAGAAGTCACTGCGGAAAGTGTTTTTGATTTTGATGTAAGTAGCGGAACTATTAAAAAGTACAAGGGTACAGCTACTGATGTAGTTATTCCGGAAAAAATCAATGGAAAAACTGTAACAACTATTGGCAAAGGAGCTTTCGGAAGAAAAGGACTTACTTCAGTTGTTATTCCAGAAGGCGTTGAAACAATCGACCAAGGAGCTTTTTCAGCCAACTCGCTTACAACAATCAAGCTTCCTTCGACTGTAAAACAAATCGAAAGATTAGCTTTTGGAGCGAATAAGAATTTAAGTAAAGTTGAATTAAATGAAGGCTTGGAGTATATCGGTCAACAAGCATTTTTCTCTGATACTTCATTAGCTGGAGAAATTACAATTCCATCTACAGTAAAAACTGTTATGACATCTGCTTTTAACAAAACAGGTGTAACAGGTATTTTATTGAAAGGTGATAAGAATTCTAATGCTGTTAATTTACATTCTGGATTAAATGGAGAAAAGATAGAATATGTAAAGTCAGAAAGTCCTTTCAAAAAGATTAAAATTAATTTTAACTCTTTAGGAACTGGAGAATCAGATAAATATCTCGATTTGGGCAAAGTTAAAGCTAATGTTAATAGCAAAGAAGAACTTAAAAAATGGCTTAATGATAATATTGATGTAGACTATGTAGCAAATTATGTAAATAAGAATGATAGATCAGGATCAAACGATAAAGAAGTAGAACTAGAAAAGATTTGGAACTTGGATAAATTCGACAATACAAAAGAATTCGATGTAATTGCAAGTATCGACAAAGAAAAAGCTTCAAAACTTGAAGAAATCGAAGGATATACATCACCTTGTGTAACTTGTTCAGCTACAAATTTAATGATTAAACTAACTATTAAACTTGAAGAAGCTGAACAACCTACTACTGCTAAATGGACACAAGAAGATTTCACTTATGGACAATTCAAATACAAGGGAAGAATGGAAGAAGAATCTTATAGATTCGGAATTACTGGTTTTTCTGAAAAAGGGAAGGCTAAGATAAAGAAGAATCCTGATTTGGTTATTCCAAAGGAAGTTACTATTGACGATGAAGTTAAGCAAGTAGAAGGAATTAAGGAAAATTCTTTCAAAGATTTAAAAATTAATAGCGTAACTTTTCCAAAGACCGATGTGGAATTCATCATCAAAGATTCTGCTTTCGAAAACTCAGGAATTACTAAGGTTAAGTTTGAAGAAGGTTTGAAATCTATTGAATCATATGCATTCAAGAACAATAAGCTTACAGAAGTTTCCATTCCAAGCACTGTATGGAAAACTGGTAGCGAATCTTTCATGAACAATGAAATAAGTAAGCTTGAAATTTCTGATGATGTAGAAATGATTCAAATAGACAACTATAGTTTCGCTAACAATAAACTTTCACTTGTGAAGCTTCCTTATTCTATATTTAAGTTTAGAGATTTTGTTTTCAAGGATAATCCTGGATATGAAAATAACGGAGTTGTAAGACTTGAAACTAGAAATCCAGACCATTTGAAATCTACAACTTATATAATTCCAGAAAACAAACATCATAAAGTAGTTTTGGTTACAAATGTAGACAGAAGTAAACTTTTCAAGGAATTGCAAACTGTTAAATCAATTGTAAAATCAGACTATAAACAAGAAAAAATAGACGAATTCGACAATGTATTAGAACAAGCAAAGGCTATTTTCAAAGATGAAAAATCAACACAGGAACAAATAGATAAGGCTTTTGATGATTTGGTAAAAGCTGAAGCAAAATTGAGACAATCAGCTCCAGATAGATCAAAACTTAGAGATTCTATCAAAAGAGCAGACGAATTAGTTCCTGAAATGTTTGAAAAAGAATCCTACGATGCTATGAAGGCTGAACTTGACAAAGCTAAGAAAGTTCTAGCAAACTTGGATTTAACAGCTGATGAAGTAAAATCAGCACAAGAAAACTTGGATAAGTCTGTCGATTCGTTGGTTATCAACAAAAATGCGCTTTATACAAGTGAAGACTTCACATACAAAGACAATGCTATTACAGGATTTAGTGAAAGTGGTAAGGTTAAGTTCAAAGTAAACAAAGATTTGGTTCTTCCAGATAAAAATCCGGAAGGCAAGGACATAGAAGTAATTGCAGAATCCGCATTTGATTTGACTAAGGACAAGGGAGTTAAATTCGGTACAGATACTATAAGTTCTGCTGAAGGTGTGACATCATTGGAATTACCAAAGAAAGTTAAAAGAATTGAAAAGGATGCTTTCAGATCTCACAATATTAAAAACGTAGATTTTCCAAATACTTTGGAATTCATTGGGGGAACTGCATTTAATGGAAACAGACTTGAAAAAGTGTATTTGCCAGATTCTGTAACTGATGTTGAAGGCGGAGCATTCTCACTAAATCAAATTACTGAAGTTAGAATTTCTCCAAATATGGAAAAAATCGCTGGTGGAACATTCTCCAGAAACATCAAGCTTCAAAAACTTGTAATACCAGAAGGTGTTAAAGTTATTGAAGGATCAGCTTTCCAAGGAGCTCCATTAAAACAACTCACTATTTCAAAAACAGTTGAAGAAATCAAAGACAGAGCATTTACAGGACATCAGCTTGAAGAACTGACAATTCCTGGCAATGTTAAAAAGATTGAAAGACAAGCATTCGCTCACAATATTAAATGGAAGAGATTGAAGAAATTAACGCTAGAAGAAGGAGTCGAAGAAATAGGCGATTCGGCATTCAGATTTAGTTTGCTTAAAGAAACAAACTTACCAAAGAGCTTGAAGAAACTATCAGATGATGCATTCAAAGACGCTGAAACGATGGATAAAAAACATGTCGTAGTTAATTTGTATACTGAAAATTATGAACATGTGAGATTCAACAATGAAAAATCATTGAAAAATCAAAAAGTTATATTTAAAGGCGAAGTAAAACCAGGAGAAGTGGAAGAAATTCCAGCAATAAAAGCAGAAGATATCGAGAAAGAAGTTGTAAAACAAGGCGAAAAAATCGCCCTATCTGATAACATCAAAAACTTACCAGAAAAAGCAACTGTAAAAGATCTAACAGAACCAAAAATCGATACGAATAAACCTGGTGAATATACAGCAAAAGTTGAAGTAACATTCGAAAATGGATCTAAGAGAATTGTGGAAGTTCCAGTAGTTGTTGAAAATAAAGAAGATGTGACACCTGTTGAACCAACAGATCCAACTGAACCTATAGACCCAACGGAACCTTCTATTCCAACAGATCCAACAATTCCTGTTCAACCGGAAACACCAAAAGAAGACATCAAAGACACAGACACACTAAAAGAAATATTCGAAAAAATCCCATCAACAAGAATAGCAGGAAGAAACCGTCAACTAACAGCAGTAGAAGTAAGCAAAACACTATTCGAAAAAGCAGACACAGTAATGCTAACATCAAGCGATAAAATGGTAGATGCATTAGCATCTTCACCATACGTAGTAGGAAAGAATGCACCAACACTTCTAGTAGAAAAAGATTCAATAATGGATGAAGTTCTTCAAGAAATAAAAAGACTTAACCCATCTCAAATAATAATCGCAGGTGGAAAAACTGTAGTTAGCGAAAAAGTTGAAGATCAAATCAAACAACTAGGAATAAAACCACAAAGAATAGCAGGAGCTGACAGATTCGAAACAGCAGTAAAACTAGGAGAACAAATCAGAGCAAACTCAACTAACAAAAAAGAAATAATACTTGTAAATGGATTCAATAATATTGACGCATTAACAGCAGGAAGCCTAGCTAGTAAACTAAACATCCCAATACTATTGACACAATCAGACCAATTAAACGAAATCACAGAAAAAGCAATCAAAGATTGGGGAATTGAAAAAGTAACAATAATTGGTGGAAAAACACAAGTATCAGAAGCAATAGAAGAAAAATTACAAAACAGTGGACTAAAAGTAGACAGAATAGCAGGAAGAACAAGAGTAGACACAGCATTAGAAGTAGCAAAAGCTGTAAATAAAACCGCTGATAAAGTAATATTTGCAAACAAAACTGCATACCCAGATGCATTAATAGCACCTTATCTATCAAAGGCAGAACAAGCACCAATAATTCTAATAGATAAAGATGAAGCATCTGTATCAGTAAAACAATACTTGAGAGAGAACAAAATCAAAGAATCCATTATACTAGGTGGAAAACTAAGTATTGAAGAATACAAATAGTATTCATTAACAACACAATGTGATTGGATTTTAAAATTCAGTCACATTGTTTTTTGTTTGAATTACAAAATTTGATTTGTATTGTATAATATAAGATATATTAAGAAAAACTCTTAGCGTAAATGCAAAGATTTGAGGAGAGATTTATGTCAATTTTAGTTATAGGAAGCGTGAATGTAGACACTACATATAATTTGGAAAATTTTCCAAAACCTGGAGAAACAATATCGTCCATATCAAAGAGCAGATCTGTCGGTGGCAAGGGGGCTAACCAAGCGATTGCTTGTCAAAAACTCGGTGGCGATGTGAAGTTTCTTGCATGTGTGGGAAATGATATGGACGCTGATTTTATTTTCAAAAATATGAAGGAATATGGCGTGGATACAACTAACATTATAAAAAAAGATGTGGACACTGGAACTGCGCTAATAAATGTGGACAAAACTGGACAAAACGAAATAGTTTTGGATCATGGGGCAAATTATGCTATTACAATTCAAGATATCGACGATAACATTGAACTATTGGATGAGTGTGATATTTTGATTTTACAAATGGAAATCCCACAAGAAGTCAACGAATACGCCATTCAAAAAGCGAAGGAAAAGGGAGCTTTCGTGATACTAAACCCTGCCCCAAGTGAGTTTGAAGTGGAAAATATATTGGACAAAGTGGATTTGTTCGTGCCTAATGAGAATGAAATTTTGAGATATTCTACAAAAGAAAACTTAAAAGAAGCAGCGGATGAATTATTGGACAAAAATGTAGGTTCTGTAATAATAACTTTGGGAGAAAATGGCTCTGAGTATTTTTCAAAAACAGAACACATAAAACAAGATGCAATCAAAGCGAAAGTTGTGGATACAACATCGGCAGGAGATAGCTACATCGGAGCGATGGCAGTCATGCTCGATCAAAAAAAATCCATCAAAGAAGCGATGGAGTTTGCCACAAAAGTATCTTCAAAAACAGTAACCAGAAAAGGATCGGGAGAATCCATCCCAACAATAGATGAAATAATGTAGAGCTTTCAGGATTTTTCCTGAAAGTTCTTGATGTAATAAAAATCAAACCGTTAGTAGATAAACCATCATACACGAATATTGTTACTCACAAAAACAATTGAAATTTTTCTGAATGATATTCGTGCATGATGGTTTGCTTTTTAAGTATGATTGGTTTACTGCTTAAATTATTTCATATTTCAGGAGTAATCTACTGATTTTTTTGTTAAACCACAAAACCATCCAGAATTGTCTGGATGGTTTTTCAATAGCTTTCTAATCGTTCAACGCCAAATCTTGTATTATTTCATAGTTTTCTTTTAATAATTTGAAATCTGGAATGTAGGATGCGGCGATGATTTCGTCTGGGTTGTATTTTTGTTTTATTTCCATAAATTGGTCTTTGACAGAATTCACATCTCCTTCGATTCGAAGTCCACGGGCAGTTCTTATCATGAATTTTTCGATTGATGTGAGTTCGGGGCTGTTGTTAGGGTCTGCTTTTAAAAATGCATCTCTGTTGTTTCTGTTTTGGATTTGCAAGAATATGGAGATGGCTTGTTGTTTGATGTGTTCTGCGGCGTCTTTCTCGTAAGCTGCGTTTGCAGATACTCCAAGCATTACGTATGGTTTATCCAAATACTTCGATGGCGTGAATTCTTCGCGGTAGATTTTGAGTGCAACATCAACGGTGTTTGGTGAAAAATGTCCTGCAAATGAATAAGGTAGTCCCAATTGTGCTGCGATGTGCGCTGATGTCATGGAGCTTCCCAAAATATACACTGGAACGTGTGTACCAACTCCAGGATATGGACGCACGTTGAAGTTTTCTGCCTCTTCTTCAAAATAGCTTAATAAAGTTCTGATGGCTTCTTTGAAATTATCTTCCTTGTAAGTGTCTCTGTAGATTAATTTCGCTGTTTCGATGTCTGTTCCAGGCGCTCTTCCGATTCCCAAATCAACTCTTTCGGGATACAATGTTTCAAGTGTTCCGTATCTTTCTGCAACTTGAAATGGTGTGTGGTTAGGAAGCATTACGCCACCTGCTCCAACTTTTATTCTTTTAGTGTTTTCTAAAATATATCCGATAATCAAATCCGTTGCTGAGCAGGAAATCGACTTTGAATTGTGGTGTTCTGCTACCCAATATCTTTCGAAGTTTTGTCCATCAGCCCATTTTGCAAGCTCCAACCCACGATTGATGGATTGTTGAGTGGTTTCATCTATAAATCTTGGTATTAAATTTAATATTGATATTTTCATAATAGTTCCTCCTTTTGGTTAATATGAATTTATTATATAAAACATGGAATGTCAAATAATTTTCATGGAATACTAATGTGATAGTAAACTATTGAAACGAACTTGAACAAATGGTATAATTAATTCAACAAAAAATTGTTTTAAGTTTACCTGATTTGGATAAATATATTATAACGTTAATAAAAAAGGAAGTAAGTTATGGATATTAAAAAATACAGGGTAAAACCTAACAAAAAAGTTGATTTGGAAAAATTTAGCACTAAAAAAGACGATTCATATTCTAAAAAAGAAGTGAAGGAAGAAATTTTGCCTGAAAATTTGGAAAAAATGTTTGAATATCAGGAAAAATTATACGCCGAAAATAAAAGAGGAATTTTGGTTGTGCTTCAAGCGATGGATGCTGCGGGTAAGGACAGTTTGGTGAAAAAGGTGTTCACAGCGCTTAATCCTGCGGGCTGCAAGGTTACAAGCTTCAAGCAACCTTCCACAGAAGAATTGGATCACGATTATCTGTGGAGAATTACAAAGGCAACTCCTTCTTATGGAGAGGTTGGGATTTTCAACAGATCACACTACGAAGATGTATTGGTAACCAGAGTTCACAATTTGGTTAACAAGAAAAACGACGATGATTTTTGGAATAAAAGGTTCGAAGATATCAATGCGTTCGAAAAATATTTGGACAATAATGGTATCAAGGTTGTGAAGTTTTTCTTGCATGTGTCAAAGGACGAACAAAAAGAAAGACTATTGGACAGGATTAACTTGGACGAAAAACATTGGAAGTTTGCAGCTAGTGACATTTTAGAAAGAGAAAATTGGGACGATTATCACAAGGCTTATGAAGATATGTTGGAGCATACTTCAACTGATTATGCACCTTGGTATGTGGTTCCTGCGGACAACAAATGGTTCACGAGGTTTGTTGTGAGTGAGGTTATGTTGGATTTGTTCGAGCAATTGGACCCACAAACACCAAAACTTTCCAAGGAAGAAGAATCACAACTAGACAAATGGAAGAAGGTTTTGTTGGAACAAGACGAGAAGGATGAAAAGGAAGACTAATAATAAGTAGGAGGAGAGTATGTCAAACGACAGAGATTACAGAAACTTTGAAAATGATGACAGTGAATACACTAAAGACGGCAACTATTTTAGTGAAAAAGAAGATGTAAGAGGCGGATTTAGCGAAGATAAGGACAGTTATTCTGACAGAAATAGCAATTATTTCGAAGCATCTAATGATGATAATTATTCGAATACGAAAGAAGATCATTACGAAAAAACAGACGACAGTTTTTTCTTTGAGGGTCAAGATGATGAAGAAGAATACATCGAAGACTACACTCAAAGAGAAAGCTCAGGTTATGCTGGTTTCTGCCAAAATATTTTCTCAATGTTACATGGACTTATTGAAAAATTCAATAAAAAAGGTGCATTTGTAATATTGTTCTTGTTGTACGGAGTGTTCACATATATTGCATCAATCGTGCAATACAAGCTTCATCCAGAACAAATGAAACAGATTGAAGAAATAACAAAAACAGGACTGAATCCAATAACATATACTATTATTTTGGCTGTTATATCAATGTTTTTCTACTATGCAGTGAGTAGACTTATGTTCCATTTCACTAAAAAAGATATGTCACCAGTTCCAAATCCTGTAGAAAGAGACACAAGACTTGGAGTGTATGTAGCTTGTGAAGCGTTGATTAACATTTTGTTGATGGCACTTCCAACAACATTCCTTCCATCGATCGTCGGCATGATAGTTGGAGTTATCCTTTACTCATCAGTTTTCTACGACAGAATTTCTGATGAAAGAATGCTTGCAGTAGGTGTGAAATCAGCGGTAGTAAGTATTGTCGCAGGACTTGTGTTTGGACTTATCATTGGAATTGCAGCAATAGCAGTTGTAGTAGCTGTTATGAAATAAAAAATTTGTAGACTGATCACTTGGCTAGGCTGGGTGGTCAGTTTTTTTGTTTTTTAATATGTAGCCCGATGTTATATAATAATATATAAATGAAAGCCAAAGGGGAAAAATATGAACTTAACTGATATATTAGAGAAAATTGATTATATAGATTACACAAAGAACAACGACGACGAGATTACAAATGTGACAAATGACTCCAGGAAAATCGAAAAAGGTGGAGTGTTTGTGGCGATTTCTGGAATGGAATTCGATGGACACAAATTTATCGACAAGGCGATTGAAAACGGCGCAAACACGATTGTGGTTACACAAGATACACAAAAAATAGAAGGTATCAACTACATCAAAGTCGAAGATGCAAGGATAGCTCTTGCTCAAATCTCAAATGTGGTGTGTGATTTTCCATCAAAGAAGCTTCGCGTGATAGGAGTCACTGGAACAAATGGCAAGACTACAACAGCTTCTATGATTAGTCATATTTTGGAAAACTTAAATTCACAATGCACAAATATCGGCACGAACGGAACTTTTATCGCGAAAGAAAAATACGAAACGCCAAACACGACTCCAGAAATTTGCGAAATTGACAAGATTTTAAAGCTTTCGGTGGACAAAAAAATCGACAACGCTGTTGTGGAATGTTCAAGTCATGGATTGTATTTGCATAGACTAGACGGGATAGAGTTTGATGTAGCAGTGTTTAATAATTTATCGATAGAGCATATGGATTTTCACAAAAATATGGAGAATTATTTCGATGCTAAGATGATTTTGTTCGAAAATTCTAAGAAGAAAATCGTGAACGTAGATGATGAATACGGAAGAAAAGCAAAGGGAAGGTTTGAAGAAGCATATACATTCTCACTTGAAAATGAATCTGATTTTAAGGCTGAAAATGTAGAATTGATTGATGGAAAGATGCATTTTGAACTCAAAAACGTGAAATTCGTACTCAACAGATTTGCTATGTTTGATGTGTACAATGCGGTGGCTGCGATTGCTGCGGTGAATTTATTGGGATACGAATTGGAAGACATCGCCAAAGCGTTGGAAAGTTTTACAGGCGTTGAAGCGAGGTTTGAATTTGTTAAAAATGATTTGGGGATAAATATTGTCATTGATTTTGCACACACTCCAAAAGCTTTTGAAAATATCTACAAATCTGTGCCAAACGACAAACGAAAAATCGCAGTTTATGGAATGAGTGGCGACAGAACTCGTGAAATCAGACACGAGGTAGGAAAGATTTCCGCTGAAAACAACGTGTTCTCAGTGGTTACAACTGACGATCCAAAATTCGACACATACGAAAATATTGCAGATGATATCGTCAGTGGAATTGAGGAAGAAAACGGTGAATATGTCAGAATCAAAGACAGGAAATCAGCCATCAAACATGCGATAGAAATGGCAAATGAGGGAGATTTTGTTCTACTTTTGGGAAAAGGACAAGAAAACTTCATCAAGCTAAAAGGAAATGAAAAGACACCTTATTCTGAAAAAGAAACAGTCAACGAAGTGTTGGATGAATTGGAGAATAAATAAGCAGTAAAGATACGAACATATCTTCAATAAAAGTAAAAAATAGATACCGATACGAACGAATATCTAGACTACAAAAATTGATAAATTCATCGCTTGTGAACCTAAAATTGTGAACTCGTGCTACGCACTCAAACAGCACAATTTTTTAACGGTTCACTTCGCTTGAATTTAGTGCAATTTTTTTCGTATGATATTCTAACCGTATCGGTTGTCTATTTTATTTTACTGAAATACAATAATTGTCGTAGGTAGATTCATAACATACAAAGCAGAAAAACCAATTTGCACGAATATCTAGACTACGAAAATAAATAAACTCTAAGCTTGTGAACCTAAAATTGTGAACTCGTGCTACGCACTCAAACAGCACAATTTCTTAACGGTTCACTTCGCTTGATTTTATTATTATTTTCTCCGTATGATATTCTTAGCAAACTTGGTAATCTGCTTTTTTCATTGTAATTAAGTAACCACAAAACTCGTAAATCGCTCATCTGTCTACAAAAATTGATAAATTCTAATCTCAAAATCCTAAAATTTGAAGCACGCTTCGCTTACGCGGTCAAATTTTGGACGGATTTCTTCGATTGAATTTAAAACAATTCTTTCCGAATGATTCGCTCTTTTACGATGTTTTTGGTTTTGAAAAATTACCAAGATTTTACTAAAATCATCTATGAGAGAGAGGCGAGGGAGGTCATTTATAGAAAAAATCTATAAATAACGATTATCATTTTGATATATTATTGATTAAATGATATTATTTGTTACGAGGTGATTAGATGGTTGATTTAAAGAAGGAATTACCAGAAGTTTTTAACGATTTTGCAGAAAGTCGTCAAAATGCTTTTTTGAAGGTAAAAGAAATAAAGGATAAGGATATTCCTGTTATAGGAATTTTTTGTACGTTTTTTCCACAAGAGTTAGCTGTTGCAGCCGGTGCTACTTGTGTTAGTTTGTGTGCTACAAGTGACGAAACTATTCAAGATGCTGAGAGGGATTTGCCTAAAAACTTATGCCCACTTATCAAATCTTCTTATGGTTTTGCGTTGACTGATAAGTGTCCGTTCTTCTATTTCTCTGATTTGGTTGTTGGAGAAACTACTTGCGATGGTAAGAAGAAGATGTACGAATATTTGGGAGAATTCAAGCCAGTTCACGTTATGGAGCTTCCAAACAAAAATACTGAACAAGGTCTTATTTTATGGAAAGAAGAAATCAGAAAAATGATTAAGACTATCGAAGATTTATTCGGAGTTGAAATCACTGATGAAAAATTAAAGCATGCTATTGAAGTGAAAAACGCTGAGAGATCCGCTGTAAAGGACTTCTATTCTATAATGAAGGCTGATGATTTGCCAATCACAGGTGGAGAATTGTGGCATGTTCTAAATGGTGTGCAATTTGATTTTGACAAGGAACAAATTCCACAAATGCTTGAAGAATTAAAAGCTAAGGTTATGTCTGAACACAAGCACATCAGTGGCAAACCAAGAATTTTGATTACTGGTTGTCCTATCGGTGGTGCGACTGAAAAAGTTATCGAAGCAGTTGAAAACAACGGTGCAGTTGTGGTTAGCTACGAAAACTGTGGTGGCGCTAAGGCTATTGATGAAAATGTCGATGTAGACAATCCAGATATGATTGATGCGATTGCTAGAAAATACATGAACATCGGTTGCGCTTGTGTGAGTCCAAACGAAAATAGACTTAAATTATTGGATAAATTAATCGACGAATACAAGGTTGAAGGTGTTATCGACATGCATTTACAAGCTTGTACTCCTTACCAAGTTGAAGGTTTGGCAATCAAGAGATTCTGCAACGATAAGAAGAATGTTCCATACATCGCTGTGGAAACTGATTATTCAAAATCAGATATTGGGCAATTAAATACAAGAATTGGAGCTTTTATTGAAATGTTATAACATTTTTTAAAAAATTGTGGTATAATAGATTCAGCAAAGTCCATACAGGTTTTACCTGGAAAATAATCGTCATTGTTTTGAAGTGACGGTTATTTTTTTGTTGGAAATTTTGAAATGTTGTAATAATCTATCTAGCTAGGTGTGATACAATATAGTAAGTATTAATTTTGCACATAGGAGAGGAAAAACTTGGCAAAGCAAAAATCACTTAAATTAAACGCGATGCTTAATTTAATCAAAGTTGGGCTGAGCGTTGTGTACCCGTTGATAACTTTTCCTTACGCTACGAGAATTTTGCAAGTAGCAAACATGGGAAAGGTAAGCTACGGGGATTCAATTATTAAAATATTCATGCTGATTGCATCGCTTGGAATTACCAATTACGCAGTCAGAGAGGGTTCCAAATACAGAGAAAATAGAACAAAACTCAATCAATTTTCGAGGGAAGTTTTCTCCATCAACTTGTTGTCTACGTTGATTTCTTACATTTGTTTGGCTGTATTCTGTGTAGTTTCTGTGAAAATGCACGACTATGCAACGCTTGTTTTCATTCAAAGTTTGAGCATAATCTTCGCAACACTTGGAGTTGAATGGGTTAACGCAATCCACGAGGATTATTTGTACATTACAATCAGAAGTATCATAATTCAAACTATTGGTGTAATTTTATTATTTTTCGTAGTAAAAACCAAAGACGATTACTTAAAATACGCTGGACTTACGGTTTTCGTAAATGGTTTGGTGTGCATTTCAAATATGTTACATGTAAGAAGATATGTAAGCTTGAAACCAACTCTCAAACTAAATCTAAAAAGACACATAAAGCCTATCATGCTTTTCTTTTCAAACAGCATCGCAGTTTTGGTGTATGTAAGTGCAGACATGACAATGCTTGGCTGGATTTCTGGAGATTTTTACACAGGGCTATATGCAGTAAGCGTAAAGGTATATTCCGTTGTAAAGCAAATGCTAGGTGCGATTTACATGGTTACAATTCCAAGGCTTTCCAAGGCAGCGACATTAGATGATAAAACAGAATTCAGACATTTGTTAACAGAAATCTCAAGTTTCTTGCTATTATTAATGATACCAATGTGCACTGGGCTTGGAGTTTTATCCAAAAACATCGTGTACATTCTCTCTGGAGAAAAATTCATTGCGGCGACACTTTCATTGCAAATTCTAGCAGTGTCAGTATTTTTCGCAATAACTGGTGGTGTAATCACAACATGCATGAACGTTCCATTGGGAAAAGAAGCGTTGAACTTGAAAGCGACGACTATATCGGCGTTCGTAAATGTAGGATTAAATCTAGTTTTTATACCACTTTGGCAACAAAACGGTGCAGCAGTCACTACGGCGATTTCAGAATTAGTAGTAGTTGTTGTGTGTCTATTTGAATTCAAAGAGGCGAAGTTCTATTTTGAAATGGACAAATTATTCTACACAATGAAATACGCAGTAGCAGGAGCTTTGTGGATACTTTTGACAAAGTTTGTAGTCACAAAATTTATCACACATTACACACTTAACTTGTTGACAGTATTCTTCATCAGCGTCATCGGCTACACATTGATATTGTTCTTCGGCAAAAATGAAGTATTTATTGAAACTTTGAAGAAGACACCACTTAAAAAATTAGTAAAATAGATAATGAGAGCATCAAGTGATGCTCTTTTTTATTGTGTGGTGAGCGGAAAAAGGTAGTTTTAGAATTTTTTAAATTTGTAGATAAATAAGCGAATATCGTGATGTAGTGAAATAAAAGCAGATTACCAGTTTTGCTAAGAATTAAGATTTATAAAAGACAAAAACATCGTAAAGGAGCGAATCATTCGGAAAAAATTGTTTTAAATTCAATCGAAAAAATCCGTCCAAAATTTGACCGCGTAAGCGAAGCGTGCTTCAAATTTTAGGATTTCGAGATTAGAATTTATCAATTTTTGTAGACAGATGAGCGATTTACGAGTTTTTGTTATTTTCTTCGTTCGTAGTCTAGATATTCGTGCAAACTGGTTTTCTGCTTTCTTTTTTTATGAAACTACCTTCCACAATCAATCACCCATTTTCCACATCAACAACCTAAACTACTACTAGAAAAATTTCACAATGATGGTATAATAAAATAATTGAGTATTAAGGAGTGGTTTTTTATTTTTTTAGTTACGTTGCAGCAGATTTTGATTATGTTTGTGTTCATGGCGATGGGCTACATTTTTGCGAAAACGGGGTTTTTCAGTAGAGAAACTATCAGAGAAATGACTGGGTTTGTAATGTATGTTGTGGGTTCAAGTGTTATTATCAACGCGTTTAATAGACCCGTTACGCCGGTGCTTTTGAACAATTTTGCGATGACTGCCTTTGCTGCGGTGGTTTTGATGGGCTCATCTATTTTGATTTCTCATTTTTTGTTCAAATTTGATAGATTTTCCAAAAACGAAAACTTAAGTACATACAAATTCGCATCTGTATACAGCAATTGTGGTTTCATGGGGATTCCTTTGATTGAAGCATTGCTTGGTGCTGATGGTACTTTTTTTGCAATTCCTTATTTGGCAGTGTTCAATATTTTGTTGTGGAGTCATGGAATTGGTCTGTACGAGATGAATGAAAACGGTAAGATTCAATGGAATAAGGTTGTAAAAAATCCTTGTATTATTTCTTCTGTTTTGGGATTTGTTTTGTTCCTCTTCGGTGTTATTTATAAAATGCCAAATGTTGTGACAAAACCCGTTTTTTATTTGGCTAGTATGAATACTCCTCTTAGCATGATAATTATCGGTGCAAATTTCGTGAGTATTACTGAGCCTTTTCACAGGGATAAAATGGCGTGGGAAGTTTCTTTTATTAGAAATATTTTGTTTCCGTTGATTTATATCGCGATTTTGTTTATTATTCCGATGAAAACTGATGCAAAGATTGCAACGTTGGCGATGGCATCAGCTCCGATTGCAGGAGTGAGTGTGCTTTTCTGTTTGATGTTTGACAAATCTACGGATTTTCCTTCTAGGGCTTTGTGTTTATCGACGATATTTTCAGTGGTGACTTTGCCGGTGATAATTTCGATTGGCAGTTTATTCCTTTAAATTGGCAAAATTTTTTGAAACGCGTATATAATCTAATGTGAATATATGGTAAAATAAGGTTAACAATACTTTTGTTAACCAATATTTTTTTGTAGAGAGGTGATAGTTTGAGCGATTTAATAAAAAAAGAATTGATACGAATTGAAGATCGTGCAAATGATTGGAAGGATGCAATCAGAATTGCGGCAAAAAGTTTGTTGGACAATGGTTACATTAACGAACAATATGTAGAAGACATGATAAAAAGCGTTGAGGATGCTGGCCCATACATTGTGCTTGCTCCGAACATTGCGGTTCCTCACGCACGACCAAACGGCAATGTAGACAAAATGGCTATTAGTTTGACGAAATTAAATGAGCCTGTGAATTTTAGAAACGAAGAAGAAGATGAGGACAACTGGGTAAGAATTTTGTTCTGCTTGGCAGCGGTGGATTCTTCATCACACATTGTAGCACTTCAACAGTTGGCAGTGCTTTTGGATTCGGACGAAATCACAGATGAGCTTATCGACGCAAAATCTGAGGACGAAATGTTGGAAATAATTAACAAAAAATTAGAGGAGGGAAATAATGATTAATATTGTTACTGTATGTGGTAATGGAATTGGAAGTAGTCTTCTTTTGAAAATGAAGGTTGAAACTATTTGCAAGGAAATGGGAATTGAAGCGAACGTTGAATCTTGTGATTCTAACGCAGCTGTTGGAAAAGGCGCTGACCTTTTCGTAACTGTTAAGGAATTCAAATCAATTTTCTCAGATGATCAAAAAGTAGCTATCGTTAAAAGCTACACTAACAAGAAAAAAATCGAAGAAGATTTGGTTCCTGTATTAGAAGAATTCAAATAAAATTTAAAAATTTAGGAGGAATTTATGGGATTTTTAAACGTATTAAAGGATATTTTATCTGAACCTGCGTTTTTGATGGGTCTTATCGCGATGGTAGGTCTTATCGCTCTTAAAAAACCAGCTCACAAGGTAATGACTGGTACATTAGGTCCTATATTAGGATATTTAATGTTGGCTGCAGGTGCAAATGTCATCACGACTAACTTGGATCCATTGAGTCAAATGATTCAACACGGATTCAACATCACAGGTGTTGTTCCTAATAACGAAGCTATCACATCTGTTGCGCAAAAAGTTTTGGGCGTAGAAACAATGTCAATTTTGTTAGTAGGACTTATTTTTAACTTATTAATAGCAAGATTTACAAGATATAAATACATTTTCTTAACTGGTCACCACAGCTTCTTCATGGCATGTCTATTGTCAGCAACTTTAGGTGCAATCGGATTTAAGGGCGTGGCTTTGGTATTGGCTGGTGGATTTATATTAGGAGCTTGGAGTTCAATCTCTCCAGCAATCGGACAAAAATATACTTTGAAGGCTACTGACGGAGACGAAATCGCACTTGGTCACTTCGGATCATTGGGATATTATTTGTCAGCTTTTATCGGTTCATTAGTTGGAAAAGATTCCAAATCAACTGAAGATATCGAAATTCCAGAAAAATGGGGTTTCTTGAGAAATACTACAATTTCAACAGCGTTGACAATGATTGTGTTCTATCTAATCGCAAGCATCAAAGCTGGTCCAGATTTCGTCGGCAAAATGTCTAACGGTCAAAACCCATATTTGTTTGCAATCATCTCTGCGCTAAACTTCGCAGTTGGTGTAGCAATCGTGTATGCCGGTGTTAGAATGATTTTGGCAGATTTGATTCCTGCATTCGAAGGTATCGCTACAAAACTTATTCCAAACTCTGTTCCTGCAGTTGACTGTGCAGTATTTTTCCCATACGCACCAACAGCAGTTATTTTGGGATTTGCATGTAGTTTTGTAGGCGGATTAATCGGTATGTTTATTTTGGGAGCTATCGGTGGAGTATTAATTATTCCAGGACTTGTTCCTCACTTCTTCTGTGGTGCAACTGCTGGTATTTACGGTAATGCAACTGGAGGTAGAAGAGGAGCTATGATAGGTTCATTCATCAACGGATTATTCTTGGCATTCCTTCCAGCATTCTTACTTCCAGTTTTAGGACAATTAGGATTCAATAATACAACATTCGGAGATTTTGACTTCGGAGTTTTGGGAATTTTATTAGGAAAAATCGGTAACGCTATGGGTAATGTCGGAGTTTACATTATTATCGCTATTTTGGCAGTAGTTTTAATAGCTCCTTCAATTATCACTAAGAAAGATACGGCAATTAACAACGAACAATAATTTGAACTACACAAGAAAGAGGTTGAAATGGATAAAATTAACACAAAAATTTACTCAGACGGTGCAGTATTAGAAGACATGTTAGAATCATTGGCATCAAAAAAAGTAACAGGATTCACAACTAACCCATCATTGATGAAGAAAGCTGGAATCACTGATTACGTTGAATTTGCCAAGAAAGTTCTAGAAGAAATTACAGAATATCCAGTATCATTTGAAGTATTCGCAGATGATTTGGAAACTATGGAAAAAGAAGCAGAAAAAATCGCATCACTAGGCGACAATGTTTACGTCAAAATTCCAGTAACTACAAGCGATGGAACATCAACTGCTCCATTATTGAAAAAACTTAGTTCAAAAGGAATCAAACTTAACGTGACAGCAATCTTCACAGTGGATCAAGTAAGAGAAGTTGTAGACAACTTGACTGAAAATGTTCCAAGCATTGTTTCAGTATTTGCTGGAAGAATTGCAGACACTGGGGTTGATCCAATGCCAATCATGAAAGAAGCTTTGGAAATTTGCAAAACTAAAAAAGGTTGCGAATTGTTGTGGGCATCTCCAAGAGAAGTGTTCAACATTTACCAAGCAAATGAATTGGGAGTAGACATCATCACATGCACTCCTGCAATCATCAAGAAACTTTCATTGATGGGAAAAGATTTGAACGAATACTCACTAGATACAGTGAAAACATTCTGCAAAGACTCAAAAGAATTAGGATTTTCAATACTTTAATAAATACAAGGGCTCATAAAAGTGGGCTCTTTTTTTAGTTGAAATATTGGAAGAAATAATCTCTCAGAATATCTTGGTGAAAATTTAGAAAACTAAATTAGACAGTCTTTAGGTGGCAAGTTAAAAGGCTAAGAGCAGAGATGCTCTTAGCCTTTTTAATTTGATTAATTATATAATGATAGCTTTCAATTGGTCTGATGTATCTTTTATGGTACGGGAATATGTGTATAAAAAAAGGAAAGTTAAGAATGAAACAAGAAATTTTGAAAAGATTATAAACAGCAGTTAATGCAATTTCTAATCATTACATCAACCTCACAAATTCTAATTTGCTCTACTTTTCGTATTTCGTGTATTTGTTAAGTTGAACATCAATATCACGACCTGTTTAATCTGTAAATTCAATATTATAAATCATAAGTTATAATCCTTACGTATGTCTGCAAAAACTGCGCTTGCTTCTCTTGTTCTTCCTGCTTTGATATCCGCATATCCTTTCTCAAGCTCTTCGTTTAGTTCTGTTTCTGATAAAAAGGACGCATCTACAGGACGAGAAGATGGCAGTTTCACTTCAAAAGGAAGTCCTCTCTGAAGAATTATCTGTTTATAGAACATATTAATAGCACTGGATGCAGGAATACCAAGTGCAGATAAAATACTTTCTGCCTTTTCTTTTACCTCCGGTTCAATACGAGCATAAAGATTTGCTGATTTTGTTGCCATATAAAACACCACCTTTCCGATATTTTTATAATATCATTATATCAAAATGTGCGCACAATAGCAATACAAATAACATGTATTCTCAGTTTAATCATCTTATTCGCAAGAAATCACAGATCAAGCATTTTGCACGAATATCTAGGCTACGGCAAACATCTCGCATGAATATCTTGGTGAAAATTTAATAATCTTATTCAGACACAACACAGATCAAGCATTTTGCACGAATATCTAGACTACAAAAATAAATAAATTCTAAGCTTGTGAACCTAAAATTGTGAACTCGTGCTACGCACTCAAACAGCACAATTTTTTAACGGTTCACTTCACTTGAATTTATACATATTTTTTCCGTATGATATTCTTAGCAAAAAGGCTTGACTGTTTACATAAATTGAGGATATTCAACTCAATTGCTTGAAGGTTTTCGAAGAATTACATATTGTAATTTAACTTAAACGAGGAGAGAGGAATGAATTGCACCTAAAATTATACGCTCTGTAATTTATTGGAAAATTTTATAAGTGATTTCCTTTAAATGTTGATGTTTTTGTTGTAAATGATATGTTTTAATGTTAAAATAAAAGGTAGTATTTATAGATATTAAAGTAAGGAGATTTATATGGGAGTATTTGAATCTATTTTTGGCTCAGCTAATAAAAAAGAGCTAAAGAAAATAGAACCAATTATTAAAAAAATTGAATCATATGATAAGTCTATGCAACAATTATCAGATGATGAATTAAAGCATAAAACTGTTGAATTCAAGGAAAGATTGAAAAATGGCGAAACTTTGGACGATATTTTACCAGAAGCGTTTGCTGTAGTTAGAGAAGCCAGCTACAGAGTTTTGGGTATGAAACAATATCGTGTGCAATTAATCGGTGGTGTTGTTTTGCACCAAGGTAGAATTGCAGAAATGAAAACTGGTGAAGGTAAGACTTTGGTTGCAACTTTACCTGCATATTTGAATGCGCTTAGTGGAAAGGGCGTTCACGTGGTTACTGTCAACGATTATCTTGCAAAGAGAGATAAGGAATGGATGGGAAAGGTTCACGAATTTTTGGGATTAACTGTAGGCGTTATCGTTTATGGTTTGGACAATGACGAAAGACGTGAAAACTACGCTTGTGATATTACTTACGGTACTAATAACCAATACGGTTTCGATTATTTGCGTGACAACATGGTTATTTACAAAAAAGACAAGGTTCAAAGAGGCCTTAACTTCGCAATCGTGGACGAAGTTGACTCTATCTTAATAGATGAAGCTAGAACTCCACTTATTATTTCTGGTCAAGGCGACGAATCTACAGATATGTACATGAGAGCAAATATGTTTGCTAATGGTTTGACTGGACGTATTATGGATCCAGAAGAAGACAAGCCAGATATTTTCGATCGTGAATTCAAGGATGAAACTGTTGATTTCTTAGTTGACGAAAAGAGAAAAACTGCCAGTCTTACAGAAATTGGTACTAAAAAAGCCGAAGAATATTTTGGCGTGGAAAACTTGTCTGACCCTAATAACATGGAATTAGCTCACCATATTAACCAAGCTTTGAAGGCTAACAATACGATGAAACGCGATATTGATTACGTAGTAAAAGATGACGAAATCCTTATCGTTGATGAATTTACTGGTCGTATCATGGAAGGTAGAAGATATTCTGATGGTCTTCACCAAGCTATAGAAGCAAAAGAAGGTGTTGAAGTTAAGAGCGAATCTAAAACTTTGGCAACAGTTACATTCCAAAACTACTTCAGAATGTACAACAAATTAAGTGGTATGACTGGTACTGCCAAGACTGAAGAAGCGGAATTCAACGAAATCTACAAGATGGACGTTGTTGAAATTCCTACTAACAAACCAGTAGCCAGAGTTGACGAACAAGACAGAGTATACATCAACGAAAACGCTAAGTTCAACGCAATCGTTGAAGAAATAAAAGAAATTCACAAAACTGGACAACCAATTCTAGTTGGTACAATTTCAATTGAAGTTTCAGAAAAATTGTCCAAATTATTGAAGAAAAACGGAATCAAACACGACGTATTGAACGCTAAGCAACACGAACGTGAAGCAGAAATCGTAGCACAAGCAGGTATGTTTGACAAAGTTACTATCGCAACAAACATGGCAGGTCGTGGTACCGACATTCTTTTAGGTGGTAACCCAGATTTCTTAGCAAAACACGACATGAAAAAACAAGGTTACGGCGAATACGTAATCGAAAGTTTGGATTCATTCTTGCCAAGTACAGACGAAGAATTAGTTGCAGCAAGAAATGTATACAATGAATTATACAAAAAATACAAGAAAATGACTGACGAAGATAAGAAGAAAGTTCTTGAAGTCGGAGGATTATATATAATTGGTACTGAACGTCACGAATCACGTCGTATCGACAACCAATTGCGTGGTCGTTCTGGCCGTCAAGGAGACCCTGGTAAATCAAGATTCTTCGTATCATTGGGAGACAACTTAATGAGATTGTTCGGTGGCGAAACTATCCAAAAATACGCTGAATCTGGCAAATTCCCAGAAGACGAACCAATGGAATTCAGAACAATCACTAAAGCAATCGAAAGAGCGCAAACAAAAGTTGAATCTAATAACTTTGGTATCAGAAAGAACGTATTGAAATACGACGACGTTATGAATGCACAACGTAAAGTAATTTATACTGAAAGGGATAAAGTACTTGACGGAGAAGACATGCACGAATCTATCGTTGCTATGATTAAAGACATCATTGCTAATGCAATTGACACATATTGCCAAGATCCAAAATCAGAAAATTGGGAAATGGAAGCATTGATGACATATCTTAACACATTCATTCCAGAAGGAACATTGGATCTTACAAGACTTAACAGCTACAACAAGAAAACTTTCACAGATTATGTAACACAAAAAGCATTGGAAGTTTACGGCGAAAAAGAAGAAGCCATCGGCAAAGAAAAATTCAGAGAAATCGAACGTGTAATTCTTCTTATGGTTGTAGATAGAAAATGGATGGATCATATTGATGCGATGGATCAATTGCGTCAAGGTATCGGTCTAAGAGCGTTCGGTCAACAAGACCCAGTAAGAGCTTACAACAATGAAGGTTTCGAAATGTTTGAAGATATGAACCACTCTATAAAAGAAGACACAGTTAGAGGAATGTTCAACGTTCAGCCAGTTGAAGAAATCGAAAGAAAACAAGTAGCTCACGAAACATCAGCAACAGGTGGAGAAGAAGAAATTAACAAACCAGTAGTTAAAGGTAAGAAGATCGGTAGAAACGATCCATGTCCATGCGGAAGTGGTAAGAAATACAAAAACTGCTGTGGTAAAAATAGATAAAAATAAATAGTGGATAAGGGCGAAGTAAATTAGCCAGGGTGAAATGTTTGTTTGTGAATATTAAACATCAAACATTTATAGCTTAGGATATCATACGGAAAAAATTGTGTTAATTTCAAATTGAAGAACACCGTTAAAAAATCGGACCGCCCGAGCGAAAGCGAGGCTTGCGATTTTAGGTGTTCGAAATTATGAAATTGCCAATTTTTGTAGTCAGATATCCGTGCTATAAAGTTTGATGTTAACAGTTGAACAACTTAGCATAAGAATAAATACTTCTTAGAATGCGAAAAGGTAGATATCCGTGCTATAAAGTTTGGTGTCATTTATCAAACTTTTCAAACACCACCACTATTATAAAAACAAATACAAACACAAAGGAGGAGAAATCCTCCTTTTTTGTTCAAAAAATATATGCAATTGGAGGATAAAAATGGACGTATTTTTAATTAACGAAAAAATAGAAAATTTATCTCAAAATCTAAAAGAAATAAAGGAGTCTCTTTGACTTAGACAATTTAAGAAAAAAATTAGATGAATTGCAACAAGAAACATTGAAACAGGGCTTTTGGGATGACAGCGACAAAGCACAAGCAATCTTCGACGAATTGAATTCCATAAAAGCTGATGTCGAAAAATACGATGAAATCGAAGAAAAAATCGAAGAAGTCAAGATGATGCTCGAAATTAGCAAGGAAGACAATACAGAAGAATACGAAAAAGAAATCTCCAAGACACTCAAAAGTTTGGAAGAAAAAGTCGACGAATTCAAAATCAAAACGCTCTTGGTGGGAGAATACGACAAAAATAATGCGATTATGTCCATTCACGCAGGTGCAGGTGGGACTGAAGCACAAGATTGGGCGGAAATGTTACTGAGAATGTACACGAGGTGGATTGCGGACAAGAAATATTCCTATAAAATCACCGACTACAACCAAGATACAGAAGGTGGCATCAAATCCGTATCGTTAATCGTACAAGGAATTAACGCCTATGGATTTTTGAAAAGCGAAAAAGGAGTTCACAGACTTGTCAGGATTTCTCCGTTTGACCAACAAAAACGTCGCCACACATCATTCGCATCAGTGGACGTCTTCCCAGAAATCAAAGATAGTCACAACATCCAAATCGACGACAAAGATTTGAAAGTGGACACATACAGAGCATCTGGTGCAGGAGGACAACACGTCAACATGACAGACTCTGCAGTTAGAATCACACACATTCCAACAGGAGTCACAGTCCAATGTCAAACAGAAAGATCGCAAATCGCCAACAGAAAATACGCCATGGATATGCTTATCGCCAAGCTCATCATGATAAAAGAAGAAGAAAAGCGTGAAAAAATCGAAGACATCCAAGGCAAATACAACCAAATAGCGTGGGGCTCCCAAATCAGATCCTACGTCTTCCAACCGTACACATTGGTAAAAGATCACAGAACAAACTTTGAAAGTTCACAAGTACAAGACGTGCTTGATGGTGATTTGGATAAATTCATAAATGCGTATTTGAGCCACAATTAAATTTACAATAAAATAACACAAATATAGTACAATATAGAAAAGGAGGGGATAGAATGGAATATGTAATCTACAATAAAAACACGCCGGTGTTTTCGTTTGAAATGATTCACAACAAAATCATAAAAATCATAGAAATATACAATCCAAAATACAGACCGGTGCAAGTTAAATACAACAATAAGAAAAATATAATCGAAAAAAGTAGCTTCGAGCATTTTCTAAAAGGTAGAAGAATTCCAGATACCAGACAGGACAAGGACATTATTTTGAAAAACATTCAAGGCAAATCGCTTTACGAACTTAGCTTGGCGTATTTCGGACTATCTCTTTCGGATCAATATTGGATAAAAGAAAAAAACGACAGCGTAGAATGGAAAGACATCAACTTTTTCCAAAATGATTTCTCACAAGATATGGGGCTTTTTATGTTTGGCAAATCCGACAGTTCTTTTTCACTAAAAACTCCAAACAACACATCAGATGGTTGGCTAAAAAAAGCATGGATGCTAAATGAAGGTAAGAGAATTCTCGTTAAAGGATCTTCGAAACCATTCTATCAAGAAGATTTCAACGAAAAAATAGCCTATGAAATCTCAAAAGTTCTTGGAATCAATCATATAAAATACGAGATTAAAAAAATCGGAGATAAATATTGTTCGGTGTGTGAGAATTTCATCGATGAAAACACGGAGCTTGTCCCAGTTAATGCGGTTGTTCAAAGTGTTCAAAAACCTAATCATATTTCAATGTATGATTTTGTGGTAGAAGAATTACAAAAACTTGGGATATCTGATGCAAAAGCCAAAATCAATGAAATGCTATTTCTTGATTATATAATTTTCAACGAAGACAGACATTTTAATAATTTTGGATTCATAAGAGATGTTGAAACGCTTGAAGTTAGAGGGATGGCTCCGATTTATGATTCGGGAACAAGCTTATTCTACAACACACTTGATACTGCGATAAATTCTTACAATCCTGATGTGAAGCCGTTCTATACGGACAGAAAAAAACAGTTTGAGCTAATCAAAGAAAAAATCGACAAAAAAATTGATGCGAATAAAATTTACGAAATAATCGTAGACGTACTTTCAGAAAGTGATTATCTCGAAGAATTTGCACCTGATAGGAAAAAAATCATCGCAGACAGAGTAGCAAAATCTATATAATTAATGCATAAAATTTGTGGTTTTTGATTTCATATTGGGTATATAAGTCTTGAGGTGTAATTAAATGAAAAATATAGTATTAGAAAATTTCAGAGAATTGTCGAATGTTCCTCGTTGTTCATTTGACCAAAAAAGAATTAACGAATACTTAGTAAATAAAGCAAAACAACTAGGGCTTGACTATGATGTTGACGATGAATTAAACATCGTAATCAGAAAGCATGCAACAGAAGATAAAAAAGGTCATCCAGGAGTTATTTTGCAAGGTCACATGGACATGGTTTGCGAAAAAGAAGATGACAGCAATCATGATTTCACAAAGGATCCGATAGAATTTATCGAAAAAGATGGCAAGTTAACTGCCAACAAAACAACACTTGGAGCTGACAATGGAATAGCAATCGCAATGGGATTTGCTATTTTGCAAGATGAAAACTTGTCACATCCTGATTTGGAATTGATGATTACGACAAACGAAGAAGTTGGACTTATCGGTGCGAATGCCGTAAGCGAAGATTTCTTAAAAGGCAAATACCTTATCAACGTTGACAGCGAAGAAGAAGGAATCATGACTTGTGGTTGTGCTGGTGGCAATACTTTGAATTCTGAATTTGCAATCAAACGCGAAGATTTTGGAAAATATTTCTACAGGATAGCAATCAATGGTTTCAGAGGTGGTCATAGTGGTCAAGATATCAACAAAAATCACCTTAACGCCATCGAATCTACAGTTAAAATCCTAAAAGAATTATCGACACGTCACAATTTGAGAATTGTATCATTAAATGGTGGTACAAAACACAACGCAATCCCAAGAAATTGTGAACTTATAATTGCAAGTGAAGATGAAATCAAAGACGAAGAACTAAACGTTGATGGTTTCAAACAAGTCGAAAAAAAGATGGAATTTAAGTTTGAACAAGTAGATGAAAAAACTCCAATGGACGAACAATCTACTGAACACATCTTGAATTTCCTAACAACAATTCCAAACGGAGTTGTGGACATGGTAAAAGGAAACGCCGATTTGGTGGAAACTTCTCTTAACCAATCAATCGCAACAACAGAAGATGACAAATTCGTGTTTATGGTATCAATCAGATCCTCAGTTTTGGATAAGATAAAAGAAGTTGAAGATTTGATTACAAATACAACAAAATCAAACAATGGAATAGTTAAATCTGAAGGATTCTACGAACCTTGGGAATACCGTGAAGATAGCGAACTAAGAGACAAATGTTTGAAAGTTTATAAGGAAGTCACAGGAAAAGATATGCAAGTGAATGTTATTCACGCAGGTCTTGAATGTGCAGTATTTTCAAAGAAATATCCGGACATGGACATGATTTCCATCGGCCCAGATATGACGGGAGTTCACACACCAAAAGAAACTTTGGATTTGGAATCTACAGCTAGGGTGTACGAATTCTTGAAGAAATTGGTAGAATCATTATAAAAATGGAGGATAAAAATGAGTGACGAAAGAAATTTAGAAAACGAAGAATTAAACGAAGAAATGTATGATGAAGAAGAGTTAGATACAATCGTACTAACATTAGAAGATGGCGGCGAAATCGAATGTGGAATCCTTGGAGTATTCGAAGTTGAAGGCTACGACAGTGATTACATCGCACTTGTATCTGAAGATGACAACGAAATTATGATTTACAAATACGAAGAAATCAACGAAGAAGAAGCTAACTTAGATGTTATCGAAGACGATGCTGAATACGAAAAAGCAAAAGAAACATTTGAATCTCTTTTCGTGGATTTTGAAGGAGAAGATGAAGAATAATTTTAAGGCTGTTATGATTGATCTGGACGGAACTCTTCTGACAGATGATAAAAAAATTACTGATTTCAGTAATCAAATTTTACAAAAGCTTTATGACAACGGCATAAAGATTATTATTGCGACAGGAAGAGGTCTATCCAGAGCTAAGCAATTAACCGAAAAATTAGATTTTGACAAAATAATCCTTGCAAATAATGGAGCTATTATTCACAGTAGCTCCAATATTGCAACGGATGAGGATTTGAAGTTGGAATCCAATGAGGTGGATGAGCTTAGCACTCTATCAGAGGAGTATGGGATAAGGCCGTATTTTTTTGTGGAAAACAAATGCGCACTTCTCATCCAAGATGAAGATGATAAGAAGAGTTTTGAGGATAGCGTGGGAGATATTGGTGAAATCATGACAGTGTCTGAGAGGAATTTGCCGATAGATGATTGTGTAAGCATGATTATGATAGCAAGAAAAGACCGTATTTACGATATTGTTGATCATATCAAGGCCAATCCCAACGTGACATATCACATTCACACGAAGTATTTTTCCAAAAACATCAGAATGCTTGAAGTGCAAAACGTTAACACGGACAAATACAAAAGGGCAATTCATGTGCTTAAACATTTTGGAATAACAAGTGATGAAGTGGTTGCTATTGGCGATGCGCACAACGATTTGGAAATGGTTGTGAACAGTGGACTTGGAGTTGCGATGAAAAACTCTGACGATATTTTGAAACAAAATGCAGACATCATAACACAATACACAAACGAACAAGACGGACTGGCGAAATTTTTAGAAGAACTATTTGAGTTGAGGGATTATGAATAATTTAAAAGAATTTTTGAATGAAGAATATTATGACAAATACAAGGGCAAAAACTTGGTAGTATACATCTATCCAAAAGATAACACAAGTGGATGTACAATAGAAGCGGACGGATTTTCTGAAATATACGACGAATTTCAAAAGCTTAACACAGAAGTTGTGGGAATTAGCAAGGATACAGAAAAGACACACGAAAATTTCAGAAAAAAACAAGGACTAAAACAAGAATTGATATCCGACCCAGAAAGAATATTCTTGAACAATTTTGGTTGCGTTTACAAAGGCAAAATGTTCGGCAAAGAAGTTACCAAAACAGAAAGAAGCACGTTTGTATTTGACAAGGATATGAACTTGGTCAAAGAATTCAGAAAAGTAAAACCAGACGAAAATCCACAAGAAGTGTTGGATTTCGTACGAGACAACCTAAATGACTGATAGATATAACATTTACAGCAAATATCTAAAAGAACATTACGGAGAAAAAGTCTACAAACTTCCTATAAAACTGGATTTGACTTGTCCCAACAGAGATGGAAGGTTGGGGCATGGTGGTTGCATTTATTGTCACGAAGAAGGTGGAAGCTTCGAAAACAAAGAAAAACACCTTTCAATTACAGAACAATTGGAAAAAGACAAACAAACCATCGAAAACAAATACAACGCCCACAAATTCATATCGTATTTTCAAAATTACTCCAACACATACATGCCTCTTGAATTGTTCAGACAATACGTCAACGAAGCAGTTGTAGAAAATGTCGTTGCAGTCAGCGTATCCACAAGACCGGATTGCATAGCACGTGAGCATTTGGAAATATTGAAACAACTTCAAGACGAAAAAAACGTCGACATCATCATAGAGCTTGGACTTCAAACATCCAACAACAAAACTTTGAAGATAATCAACAGACAACACACAGTCGCGGATTTCATTCGTGCTTGTTTGATGATAAAAGAATACGGATTTAGAATTTGCACACACGTAATACTTGCACTTCCATGGGATGACATGGACGATGTCAGAGAAACTGCGAAGCTTTTGTCGGTATTAAAAGTTGACGAATGCAAAATCCATTCACTGTACATTCCGAAACACACAATACTTGCGAAGTGGTACGAAGAAGGAAAAGTTAAACTCAAATCACTGGACGATTATGTGAATGAAGTTTGCGAATTTTTGAAATATTTGGATAAGGATATCCTCATTCAACGCTTAGTTGGCAGAATGCCCGAAGAGAATTCCGTATTTTGCAACTGGAATACAAGTCACTGGAAAATACAGGATATGATAATAGAAAAAATGGAACGAGAAAATATTTTCCAAGGTGATAATTTTAGTAAAAGAATGGGTATAATAATATAAAGTAAATTAAACTTTTTAAAATGGTTTAAGAAAGGATGATAATAATGGTTAAATTTGTAGTAGGTCCTAAAGGTAGCGGAAAAACAAAATGGTTGATCGATAAGGCCAACGACGAAAAACAAAACAAAAACGGTAACATAATATTTATAGACTCTGATGACAAGCACATATTCTCGCTTGATCACTCAGTAAGACTTATAGATGCATCGACATTCCACATCTCAAGTCCAGAAAGTTTGTATGGATTTTTGGCAGGAATAATGTCACAAGATTTCGACATCGAAACAATTTACGTAGACGGAATTTACTCAATCGTTGAAATGACAGAACAACAATTAGAAGAATTCCTAGAAAACTTGGAAGTTTTATCAAAAGAAGCTAACGTTAACTTTTTCATAGGAATGAACAAAGAAAAAACAAGCTTACCAGCAAAATACCACGAAGAAACAGTGGAATTGCACGCATAATTTAAAAAGTTTAGAATAGATCTCTATATTCTGTAGAGGTCTATTTTTGTAAAATATTCAATGGAGTGTAAAATGATATTGGAATTAATCATTAAATATTTAATAATTATTTTGCTTATTTTTTGTCATGAAATGGGACATATTCTTATGTGTGTTATTTTCTTTAATTGCAAAGAGTGGAAAGTACAGCTGGGATTTGGAAAAGTTTTATTTGAAACGAGGAGATTTATTGTTAAACCTCTCATTATTTGTGGTAAAATATTGCCAAACATAGATCCAGAATACTATATGAATAAAAGTAAATTAGAGAAAACAATGATTCCTCTAGGTGGACCGTTATTTAATATTCTAGTGTTGCTATTAGCTTTGCCGATAGCTTTAAATAATGGAGCTGCTATTGAGGGATATTCTGAACTTTTTATAAATTGTTTCAAATTTTTCTATAAGTGTAATGCTGGGATGCTTTTTTGGACATTGTTGCCGATATACTACAAAAAAGGGGAACCTAGTGACGGTAGAAGAATTCTAAATATAATTAGAAATCAATATAATTAAAGTAATCCTTGTCTGAGTAAGGCAAGGATTTTTATATAAGTTGTGATGACAGAACAACAATTAGAAGAATTCTTAGAAAACTGATTTGCACGAACACTGAGACAAGGAAATTTATCGCAACACAAAAAATACGGAATAAAAGTCGTAACACGCAAAATCTCACTTACGAAAATTGGTGCAATAGAGCAGACTGTTTAGGTTTATGGGAAATCAGAAAACTGATTTGCACGAATATCTGCTTACGAAAATAAAAAAATCCTCACGCTTGTGCCCCTAAAATCTCAAGTGCGTCTGCGACTGGCACGAGTGAGATTTTTGACGGGTCACTTCGCTTGGATTTTTGGTTATTTTCTCCAGACGATATTCTTAGCAAATGCAGTAATCTGATTGTTTCACTGATATGCAAAAAAGTTTGTCGCTTCACAAAGATACGGAATAAAAGTCGTAACGCGCATCGTCTGGCTTACGCAAATTGAATGCCGATATTGTTTCAGACCTAGATAAATCAGAAAACTTATTTGCACGAATATCTGACTTACGAAAATAAAAAAATCCTCACGCTCATGCCCCTAAAATCTCAAGTGCGCCTTTGGCTTTCACGAGTGAGATTTTTGACGGGTCACTTCGCTTGGATTTTTAGTTATTTTCTCCAGACGATATTCTTAGCAAAAGCAGTAATCTGATTGTTTCACTGAAAAAGGGAGTGGAAAAAACGGAAAAATTGTTGAAATATTAAGGATATATTGTATTACCTAAAATCATATAGTATAATAAAAATATCAATATAAATAGTTATATGCAAAACTACTTTTGACAAACCAAAATTTGTATACATAATAACAAAAAATTCAAATTTTTTGTGCAGAAAACGAGGAGTATTTCGGTAGGAATATTTCCGTTGGAGCTAATACGAGTAGATTGTGTAAATGGAATGGCAAGAAATTGCTTGGAAACGGATTTGAAATGTATTTGAAAAGTTGAAGGGAGGCGACAAATTCCACCCATTAGGGAAGTTTCCATTGTCAGATTAATATGAAATTTAACAAAAAATTATTGGTAGCAGTGCTTGCAGGAACTTTAGTTCTTGGCAGTGGAGTTAACGCTTATGCTACATCGTACAATACAAATAATGCGAAAATGCTACAAGAAAAAGTTTCTGTAGAAGTTTTAAATGAAATATTGAATAATGTTGATAAAATTATAGAAAAATTAGAAAAAGATTTTGAAGCAAAACAATTAGAGAAAAACCCTAAACTTGAAAAATTAGAAAAGAATACTGAAGTAGAAAAGTTAAAGATAGAAGTAATAAAAGAAAGAGCGGTCTTTGATAAACCAGCAGTTTTAAATACTGAATACGCAATAGGAATGTTGAGACGTTTTGATGAAGCAATTGAAAAAATCAAACAATTAAAGCCTCATTCTGATTTTGATACTAAGGAAAAAGCCGAAGAAGCAGCCAAGAAAGACTTGGAAACAGAATTAGTAAAGAATGCATTTGACCTAGAAGAAAAAGATGGCAAATGGCACTACACATTAAAATTCAAGGAAATCAAACCAGAACAATCAAACAATTCAGATAAAAAAGAAAAAACAGAAGAAAAGACTGCCGAAGAAAAGAAACAAACAGAAAAAGAAAAGAAAGTAGATGGCTTGAAAAATTCGGCAGAAAAACAAAAAGAAGAAGAAGCAAAGAAAAAAGCCGAAGAAGAGGCAAAAAAAGCCGAAGAAGCAAAGAAAAAAGCTGAAGAAGAGGCAAAAAAAGCCGAAGAAGCAAAGAAATCTGAAGAGATGAAAGCTGAAGCTAAGAAAAAAGCCGAAGAATTCAAGAAAAACGCAGAAAAGAAAAAAGCAACTCTTGTTAGGAAATCAGAAAAAGTTAACACAACTACCTCAGACAACAAAGTTAGTAGACCAGTAAAAACTACTACAGATAAGAAAAAACTACCAAAAGCTGGTATTGAAGCAGAAGCATTAACACTAGCAACAGCATCATTAGCAGGCGTTCTTGGTGTGTATACTTCAATTAAAAAACGTAAATAAAATTCTAATTTTAAAATAGAAATGGGGTCTATTGATCCCATTTTTTATTTGGAAAGTAAAAAACTTGATTGCATAAACACATGGACGAGAGGATAAGTCGCAACACAAAGATAATGAATAAAAGTCGTAACACGCATAGTCTGGCTTACGTAAATTGAATGCCGAAATTGTTTCAGACTTATAAAAATCAGAAAACTGATTTGCACGAATATCTGACTTTCGAAAATAAAAAATCCTCACGCTTGTGCCCCTAAAATCTCAAGTGCTCCTACGGCTTTCACGAGTGAGATTTTTGACGGGTCACTTCGCTTGGATTTTTGGTTATTTTCTCCAGATGATATTCTTAGCAAATGCGGTAATCTGATTTTGTATATCTACAAGGATATTGTTGGAATTGCTACACAAGGGTAATCAAAGTTGCATCACGCTTTGTTGGATGTAAAGTGTGCAAGTTTTCACAAAATGCTTGACAAAAAATAGTGGGGGAGGGTAGAATGAAATCGTAATCATAAATACTCAGGAGGAGACGATGATGATTGAGTTAATCATTAAATACTTGATAATAATTGTACTTGTTTTTTGTCATGAAATGGGACATATTTTAATGTGTATTATTTTCTTTAATTGTGGAGATTGGAAAATAGATATGGGACTTGGTAAGGTTTTATTTGAAACTAAAAGACTTAGTATAAGACCTATAATTGTTGTTGGAAGAATACTCCCACAGCTAGATGCAGAATATTATAATCGCAAGAGAAAATCACAAAAAATAATGATTCCATTAGGTGGACCATTATTTAATTTAATAGTACTGATTGTTACAATTCCATTATTAATAAATGAAGGGAAAATGATAGCTGGATATTCACATCTTTTTCAAGAATCAATAAAGTTTTTGTTGCGATTTAATATGGCACAACTTTTCTGGACTTTGTTACCAATTTATTATAAAAGAGATGTTCCTAGCGACGGTAGAAGAATAATTGAAATAATTAAGAACTAATTTATAATTGTATAATTTACATAATCGAGGTTAAAATGTTTAATACACTAATGATAGTAGTAATATCTTATTTTGTTTATCAAATTTCTCAACTCTTACATGAGATGGGACATGCTATTGCTTATCGCTTAGCTTATCAATCAAAGAAATGGAGAATTGAAATCGGAAGAGGCAAACAAATATTGAAAACCAAAAGGTTTAAAATACATTTAATTCCCGCCGATGGAGCATGCTACTTAGATGATGATTATGAAGATTGGTATTACAAGAAAAATTTGATCGTGTTTTTGGCGGGACCACTTGTTAACATTATTTTATTTGTAAGTATGATTCCATTTATCTATGATATCAATCATTCAACTGATGTGAGTAGTTTTTACCGTAACATCGTATTTATTACATTTTATATTAATTTCTGGAAGGCTTTGATTAGTTTGTTACCAAAAGAATATGAAAATATGAAAGTAAATCAAACTGACGGATTGAAACTTCTTAATATTATAAAAGCGATGAAAAACTCACGAAAATCAAACAACAACTAACTAAAAATCCCTTGCCATCTGACAAGGGATTATTATAATTTAGTTCTATCATCATCGGAGTTCACAAATCACGATACAAACTTTACGGTATTATCATTTCTAAGCATAATTGCACTCAACAATAGTGATGCGGCTATAAACACGAAGATATATTTGTAATTGAACGATGAAATATACGAGTTTGCCAACAAGAATACTACCTCGAAGACATCAGCGAAGAAGCTGAATGCTGATAGCATGGTTGCTCTGTGATTTTTGAAGCCTATTGTGTCTATATAATTGTTTTGGATTTTTTCAATAAATATCCCCAAGACTGACAAGATTGTTGGAAGTATAATCATCAACAACACTACGGGCTTTCCCGATATAACACATAATCCAGCAAAGAACAATGATGCAATAGCTGAAAATAATCGAACTTTGTTCCATGCTTTTTGTTCTCCTAGATATTTTATGATAAATGTTTGTGAGAGTTGAAGTCCCGAGTAAGCTAGGATTAATGGCGACACTATGTTTTCCGAATATCCATTGTCAATTATAACTTTTACATAGAAGAAGTTGATCAATAAAAATGACAAATTAAACAACGACACGATTAACACAATTACTCTAAAAGTTTTATCGTGTACCAATAGCTTCAATGTTTTTGACAAATTAAATTGTTCCTCATTTTCTATTGAGTTGTCGGTATCTGGAATAAAAATAGAAATCACAGTTGTGATTACATTTGCAATTATGGTTACCCAAATCAAAGCGTTAATGTTCCATCTTGAATTAATAAAAGGAAACATTACGGTTGATACTATAAAAGCGATCGTTCCCCAATTATAGAACTTCGAAATATTATTACTGTAATTATCATCACCAAAAAGCTTGTATATGTACGCGCTTATTGTTCCAGAATTCAATGCAAAAGCAATTCCTTCAAGCAAGGCTTCCACCGCAAAAAGCATAAAATTATTGGATACCAGTAAAATTATCCTTGCAGTTAGCATAGTAAACTGTGCGAGAACTATTGACTTTTTCAGCCCGATTTTATCAGTCAACACACCCAATGGAAATTCACAAACCATGCAAGTAACAGATAGTATCGCCTGTAACACAAAAAAACTGCGACAAGCTAATTCCTCTATTCGTCCTAACCAACAACGCAACAGGCGCATAAAATATTAAATTGGAAAATAAATTCATTGCGTATATTTTTCTTGAAGTTTTCATACATACATTATAACGCTTTTTTCACTGAAATATACTTTATAACACACAAAAATCCCTTGCCACATGACAAGGGATTGATTATTATAATTTAGCTCTATCGTTATCTGAATTCATCAACAATTGATAAACTTGGATTTCTCCGATTAACTTCAATTCTTCAAAGCCACGGCGGCGAAGTTCGTCACGATCGTGTTCGTTTTCGTAATTTGCATCTGTTTTGAAGTAGTTTTCCAAAATCTCTGACACTTTTTCCTTATTATTTGCGTTTTTAAGTACTTCTTCTCTAATATACATAATATACCTCCTACATTTGTGGTTATCTTACATATAATTATACCCCAAAAACGCACAAATCTACCTTATAATATTAACTCCATCTTCCACGACGTATTTCAAATCACAATTACTCAACAATCCATTCATCCACGCACGACGAAATTCATCGTAAACTTCAGAAGGCTCGCCGTAGATGTAATACTGTTCGTGCACATCAATTCTCTTAATCCAACGGAACTCTTCACCATTTGATTCCACCGGCAAATTCGCCATATCACAAGGCATCCCATCCAAGAATTTATCGGACATAAATTGGAACGCATCAGAAGCATCACCCGAAAAATCCTCTTTCGCACCAAAATCATAAGCGATATTAAGAGCATCTTCAAGCTTTTCTTCTTTTTTCAGCTCGCTCAAAACCCTCGCCAAATTATCCTCGACAATTCCAACTCTCACCTGCAACCATCCGTGAATATTGTCCGTGTCAATCAAATCCTCCAACGCTCCACGTTCAATATTTTTCAAATCGACATTTTCATCCAGCAACTCACTCATCTTGCGTGTAATCTCATCAACGTAATTTATCTTATCGAACATTATATAATGAATTTTTCCTAAAAATCTTGACATATTATCCCTCCATTTTTTGATTATATTATACTAATAAGAAGTGAAGGTTTCTGTAACCGTTGTTACAAAATCTATTAAAATTGATAATAAATCTCCAAACAACCATCAATTTAAATATCATGAAAATAAATATATGAAAACAGGTTTTATTCATTGTACTATTTAAAATTATATAGTATAATAAACTTAAGAAGAATAGTTAATGTATAACTAAGATTAACGAATAAAGCATCCAAATTTTCTTATGAAAGTAACTTTTTTACCACAATTATAACTACTTATAAAAGTAGCTACAATACATAAGGCAGGCTATGAACTAGCCTAGCCTATCCTCGAAAAATTAGTGTGATAAACACAAGCGAGGACACTTTTTCGTGAATAGTTCATGATATGTTTTAGGAAATTGTTTGCTCACAGTAATTGAGAGATAATTTCTAGGGAGGAATGGCAAGAAATTGCTTGGAAACGAATTTGATTTAAATAGCATTCAATTGCAAAAATTTTAAAAGGAGGAGACAAATTCCACCCTTATTGGGGAAGTTTCCATTGTCATGATATTATGAAACTTAGTAAAAAATTATTGATGGCTGCACTTGCAGGTGCAATCATAGTTGGTGGCGGAGTTAACACTTATGCAGCAGAAAAACCTGCGGATAATGTTCAAGTCGATGAAAAAAACACACCTGATGTTATTACAAAGGTTGAAATCAGAGAAATTGAAGCACCTATTAAATATCAAGCATCTGACAAATTAAAATTAGGTGAAATTGGTAAAAAACCTTTAAAAAAACCTGTTAATGGTAAAGTTAAAGTAACTATTACTACTAAGATTATTGATGGAAAAGAAGTTAAAGAAGAAAAAGAAGAAGTTCTTGTTAAAGAACAAGCTGGTATTTTTGAAGTAGGAAATAAAGAAGTCAAAGAAGAAATAACTAAATTCAAAACAATCGAAAAGAAAGATGATACTTTAGCAAAAGGTGTTAGAAAAATTAAAGTTAAAGGAAAAGACGGAAAAGTTATAAACACTGTGACTTATGATGTTGACCCTGTAACTGGTAAACTTAATAATATTAAAACTAATGTTGAAGTTAAAGATAAAGTTGTTGATGAAGTAATTTTGGTTGGTACTAATGAAAAACTAGCAAAACAACAAGATAAGAAAGACAAGAAAGACACTAAAACTCCAAAGAAAAAAGCAAAAGTTACATTACCAAAAGCTGGTAGCGAAGCTGAAATCATAACACTATCAGTAGCAGCATTATCAACTGCAGCAGGTGCTTTCGTTTCACTTAAAAAACGTAAATAGCTTTTCCTTAACCGAATAAGAAATTAATTTAAAGAGAAAATGGGATCAATATTGATCCCTTTTTTAAATACCAATCTTGTTAGATGAGTTGATTTGCAGACTATGCTAACTGATGATAAGATAAATATTGTTACATGATATAATTAAATGCATCAGGGAAATTCAGAAAATTATTCCATAAACCAAACAAATCATGAATAATTTTGTCGAAAATTCACGCTAAACAAAAAATCAAAATAATAAAAATACAAATATTTTTAATAATATTTTTACGATATACAATAGGTGATTTTTAATCCATAAAACAACCTATATATTGGATTTAAAATCAAAAGTTTGAGAAAATGAAGAATAAATATCCGATAAGAATATCTCTGAATATATTTTGTAACAGTGTTGTAATATTTGAACTTATGTAGTATAATGAGCTTAAACTAATATAGTAGTGTGATAAAGGAAACTCTATCAAAGTTAAATGTTTGGATATTTATTAACAAATGTTCTGATGATTTTTTTTGGAAGTCTGAATAATGTTTTCCATAATTACACACTAAAATATGATTATAACTACTAGTAATAGTAGCTAAAATAAAAGGTAGGCGTTGAATTTACCGAACCTAACGCTTGTGGACATTGCCCTTGGGAAATTTTTGGAGAGTGGACGAAGCAAGAACACCGATTTAATAAATTGGTGAAATTCGATTGTTGAAATACCTTTTTGGGTAAAGATAACTAAGGAATGGCAATATAATTGCTTGGAAACGAATTTGATTTAAATAGCATTGAATGCAAAAAATTTAAAAGGAGGAGACAAATTCCACCCTTTATACAAGGGAAGTTTCCATTGTCATGATATTATGAAAATTAATAAGAAATTATTAATGGCTGCACTTGCAGGTGCAATCGTAGTTGGTGGCGGAGCTACTTCTTACGCTGATGTTTACACAGATGCTGACGGAAAAGTATTACCTGGTGATCCATGGGAAGAAGCAGCAAAAGAAGCAGAAGCAAAAGCTAAGGCTGAAAAAGAAGCTGAAGAAGCAAAAGCTAAGGCTGAAAAAGAAGCTGAAGAAGCAAAAGCTAAGGCTGAAAAAGAAGC
>OIFD01000101.1_pt1 | contig 67607 bp, 62 predicted proteins | sample 1582021 | NCBI WGS metagenome assembly OIFD01 (sample SAMN07501059, study PRJEB24779) | human gut metagenome | isolation source: stool | host: human infant | place: USA: Pittsburgh, PA | reverse complement strand
ATCAAAGCTTTCACATAAACGATTTTCCGAAAGGTTGTTGTATGATACTATATAAAATATGAAGGTTTTATGAATGTGTATATAAGGGAAGGGTTACGTAATGGCTACTAATAAATTTACTTATAAAACATATCAAGAGGAATCTAATTATTACCAAAAATGTAGCTATGAATTCGAAGAGAAAATAAATCGCTCCAACAACGGATGACGGACCAAGAAAATCAATCGGCACAAAAAATTCATGAGCTAGAAACGCAACTACAATTGATGGCGGAAGATGAAAAAGCATATGAGAACGATGCAAAGCGTCTAAATGATGCTAAAGGTTTACAACAAATTTACGAAAAATTTGAACTAGAGAAACAATTCTTAGCGGATTATACAAGTACTAATCAAACAGTGCGCGTTTATATCCAAAAAATGCTCACTCGCCTATATGCAGCCGATGATCCAACACAAATTGATGCCACTCATAATAGTAAAATCAATTCATTGGGATTCCCTATTTATCATATGGAAACCGCTGATGGATATCGATTATATTATGCGTATTCAAAAACAAGTGCCAAACCAATTCACATTCTTTGTCACTGCATAAAATCAAAAGAAGCAGTCTATTTCAATAAGATGAAAAATTCAGAAACATTTAAGAAAAAATTCCGAAACTAAATCACTTGAAGCACTATGATTTATAGGGTTAAAATTAAAATATATTCTTATCATATACAAAGCAAGACAAGGAGAGAATCATGATTTGTCAACATTGCGGCAATCCCTTACCGGAGGGCGCCAAATTTTGCAGTATTTGCGGCCAACCTCAAGCACAATTAACATGTAACAATTGTGGCACCCCAGTAGAACCCAACACCTTATTTTGTAGTAATTGTGGAACACCAGTTACTAACACATCAACTGCACCAGAAGCAGTAAGAACTCCACCAACACAAACGACCAGTCCTGTTTATGACTGGGATCCTTTTGAACTCAATGAACTAGACACACTTACATTTGTGCTCACCAAGAAATATACTGAATTTCAAGGTCGTGCCAGTCGTAGCGAATTTTTCAGATATAATTTGATGATTTCTCTTTGTCTAACAATCATCCCTATTATAATGGGTATCATTAAATTAGTGTCTAATAATATCATGACTGTTATCGTCTTATATGTCCTACTAGGTATTATCGAATTAGCATTAATACTTCCAGGCTTAGCTATTGCCGTCCGCCGTCTACACGACACCAATAAATCTGGTTGGTTCTTCCTTATCAACTTTATTCCTATCGTAGGACCCATTTGGTTCTTAATCTTAATGCTAACCAAAGGTGATACATATACTAATAACTATGGTGAAAGAACCTCCTATATCCAAATCACCCCAGATATCCAACGACAATATGGGCTCCGACCATCGCCAACCTCCACATCTACCGCATTGTATATCATTGCCTATGTCGTACTCATAAGCATAAGCATTGGCTTGAGCGCTGCTACTATCGCTACTAGTTTTAATCCTATAAACAATACAACACCTACCCACTATTCTACGAATACTAACAGTAATAATTCGTCTGTGAAAGCTACACCTGCCCCACAACCAGCATCAACAAATACACAATCTGTGGCACAAAATAATGCGGTTGAAGAAAGCACAAAAGCATTGCAGAACTACTATCGCTACCTAACCAATAAAGATTTTGCTAATGCCTACACGTACCTCTCTGATGAACAACGTGCTAGCCTCGGTACCTACGACTACTGGCGCAATGGATATAAATCAACCCTATCCACCACATTACTTTCAGCAAAAGCTGTATCCGTCTCACCAGACACCGTCGTATATAATTATCGCATTGAAAGTAAGGACCTCATTAACGGCCGTATCAAACATCAAACATTCACCGGCAATGTAACTATGGTAAAAAACAACAACAACTGGATCATCCAAGACCAAGATGGTCAATTAACTGATTCCTATTACGAATAAAATACATAAACATAAAAGACTCGTATCATTTGCTGTGATACGAGTCTTTTATAATCTATGCTATTACTATCCCTAAAATTATAAATGCTAACTACTATTACTCATACATCATGAGATCTCTACTATTTCACTAATTTCACTAGCAAATAATTCATAACAACCAACATATATCGAGGCCTCATCTGGCTCATTATTTACACCAGAAACAAAAGAGTCCAACTTACCTATTAATGACTCTCCATCAATAAATCTAACCTCTACATATGTTGATTGTATTTCATGATAACGATTATATAACTCTTCCTCTGTCATAAGGTCACCTCTACTTTAGCACACCTTTACGCACACGTTCCCATTCCACCTTTTCCATCGCCTTCGTTAATTCTTCATTCAATTCACGTATTAAGGATATAAATTGTGCACGCTTATCCGCATCATTCCAATCAATTAGTATCTTATTCAATTTAAATTGTAATATAGTGTTTTCATATTGCTTATATAAATTACCTTCAGAGCATATATCTCCCTTATCAGCTGTACAACAATATAGCTTATTAATAGCCTCCAATTTGGCAGAAATCTTCTCTAATGATAATATATGCTCTTTAATATAGTTATACACACGAGTTTTATATGAGCAGGTATTGCTTTCACCATTATCACCGGCGCCCTTTTCCCACCACGTATAGTAACGTAAACTCAAAACTGGGCCTTCTTTAATTTTATCAATACGCCAAAACATATATGGTTTAACGGTTAAATTGTCCTCATTTGTATTTTGAAAGCCCCAATAATCGGCATCAACAGTTCGGTCTAGAGAACGGTCCCAAAAGTGCATCAAAGACCAAGGGGTACCAAAGCTGCTACCATGCTGAATCGTATGAGTATGAGACGCATCGTCTATGCGACCATATACATACAAATCGTCAATATTCTCAACATGTTGTTTCAAGTCGGCCATAAATGGTGCTTCGTGATTTGGCTGATTAAATACAGTCTGCAAAAATCTCCGTTGGGCAATCGCAGTATCTTGAATATTAAAACGTATATGCCCATCAATATCCTCATAGTGTTCCCCAAAACAGCTATGCTCTATAGTAGCCCTAATTTTAGAACTCAAATAGTCTACAAAACTCATTAAAATTGGATTATTCCACTCACGACAAGATAATAACAAGGACAAAAACTCCGGCCCATCCACATAGGTATTAACCTTTGGAGCCTTCTCCAGTTCTCGAACCGTATGCCAGTCATCATCATTGAACCAATCCGTCTTCAAATACGCCGTATGAATCGTATACTTTGACAAATCCAATTCTCCCGGTTCATCTCGTAACGCCCATCGAATACTATTCACCGCGCCCCAGCAAGCAGTCTCATCACGTTTTTGCTGTTGTTCCTTTTTATCATCTGAAAGATGTTGATATATATCCAATCCATTGTATTGATTCGATCCAAATGTTTTTGAAAGCAAGCATTTATACCGATTAATCTGATTGCCATGCTCTTGTGATGATGTTTTGTCTTCAATAATTAAAGCTACTTGTAGTTCTGGAACCAATACAAGCACATCAATATTAAGTAACTGCCTAAAAATATATATCTGGTTAACACCAGATACATCATAAGCCTCATTCAACAAACGAGATAAAAATTGAGACCCAAACTGCCGCCCACTTTCATTATCATCACGAACAGGCATATTAATCCAATTCAAACACCAACAAATAAAAGCATCCTGCGACAACTCATTCGTCGCAAAACTAAAAATATTATTCTCCACGATTCGTTCGTCAAACATATTCCGCATCCCCTAATAATACAAACAACTACCCTAACCAAACCCGGTACATAAAACTCGATCAATTTATAATAACAATACCATCCTTAAGACAAGTATACAATCACAAACGTGTAAATTCCGTACCATATAAATGCAAAATTATGCCCTGACATCACCTAAACCACAAACGTACATAGAAAAAGCCCCCATCTGTTCCAAAACCGACTTTGGCCCTGCGGAGGCCGTAGGCCGGAGTCAGACTCTTCTTCTTTAAAAACAATGCCCATTCATCACCTAAACCATAAACGTGCATAGAGAACGCCCCCATGGTATTCTAAAACCGACTTTGCCAGGCTGGCTACGCCAGCCGTCTAGGCGGTGGAGGTTTTAGGATGCCATGGGGGCTTATACTCTAACTACCCTTTGTATTTAGGTGATGTAGGGCATGTTTCAGGCACCACGTCTTTGCGGTCCCCTAGTTGTGCACTACGGTCTGTATAGTGTGTATGAAGTAGTTCGTGTGCTTTATGTCCTAATGGTTCGCCCAAGAAGTTTTTATATAGGTCTTGAATTTCTGGGTTTTCATAGGATGCCACGTATTTGTATTCTTCATCAGCTTTGTAAAGTCCGCCAATGCGGGCTTCTTTTGTTTTCACAGCTTGTGGTAATTTAGTACGTGGTTGACCACCACCACCGATACAACCACCTGGACATGCCATAACTTCGATGAAGTCATAGTGTTTGCCACTTTCTTTCAACGTGTTAAGGAAATCACGAGTATTTTTACCACCGTGTACAACAGCAACGGACAAGGTAACATCATCACCAAGTTGTACAGTCGCTTCTTTTACACCATTCATACCGCGAACATCTTCGAGGTGAGTCAATGCATATGGAGGTGGCTCCTTATCAGTGATGAGCTTATATGCTGTACGCATAGCTGCTTCCATAACGCCGCCTGTATTACCGAAGATGATAGATGCACCAGTTTCCATACCGATTAAATCATCGAACTTAGAGTCTTCTAAGCTACCAAAATCAACACCTTCGTCATTGAGCCAACGAATGAATTCACGTGTGGTAATGGAAATATCCGTATCCATGCCGAGGCTTTCATCATCGTAATAACGAGCCGCCGCATTCTCCTCAACGCGCTTAGTTTCGGCCTTCTTCGCCGTACAAGGGTTAACGCTGACAGACACGATATTTGCAGGATTAATGCCCTTTTTCTCAGCAAAGTACGTCTTGATCATGGCCGCTTCCATAGCGATGCAAGAACGGGTACTGGACAAGTTTGGAATGAGTTCAGGGAAATAGATTTCCGCAAAGCGCACCCATGCAGGGCAACAGGATGTGAATTGAGGGATAGTACCGCCATTCTTTAGGCGATCTACAAGCTCAGATGCTTCTTCCATAATAGTCAAATCCGCACCAAAGTTCGTATCAACCACATAATCAGCACCCAATTTACGAAGGGCGCTAACCATTTTTCCTTCTAAGAATGTGCCTGGTTCGTAGCCAAAGCCTTCGCCGATAGCCACGCGCACAGCCGGAGCCGTTTGGATAACAACAATCTTGTCTGGGTCAGCAATAGCCGCTTTCACCTTATCAAGCTCAGATCTAGCATGCATGGAATCGAATGGACAGGCAGCCGCACATTGACCACAGTGGATGCACATTGGCACATCACCGGTTGATTCAAGATCGTAATAATCGAGCACGCTCATCACATCGGCGCAAGCGCGACGGCACAAGGTGCAATTCTTACACTTCGAAATATCGTGGTAAATGGACGGGTTGTCGAGCGCGATTGGCACGCGTTTGTCGATAAATTCAAATTGGGACATGAGGACCTCCTCGTTCTGTATAATCATACCTATTGTGAAAGTTTTAATTTCTCCTATATTACTAGCATAACAAATAAGGAGGCCATCAATCAACGTACTAGGCTAGTAGGAATTGAAAGATTATTGGACTTCATAAACAGAAAACTTTAAAGTTCATACATCATCGGTACATCGATGAGCTCTACCCGTTCATCGTCTGAAACAAATCCAAACCCTCGTTTGCTAAATAGCCAATAGTATGGTTCACCGTGCAATACACGGGCTTTTTCCATGAGTGATACCAGCACATCTTGGCCAACCGGTTCATTTTTCCATTTGCACTCGCCCACTAATAGATGATGTACAGGCCGTGCATTGGGATCTGCTTGTATGTCCGCCATGGCCACTAAATCGATTTCCACTTGCTTTCTTGATTCAGCATCCGTGCCCCACCAATGACCTATTTGTTGTGGCAAGAACGGAACTGAACCTCGGTGAATGCGCACCTGTACATATTGTGCTGCCATCGTTTCAAATACGGGTCCCATGAAATGTGAAAGCATAGGTTTAACGTATTGATGGTATACAAGTTTGCCATTAAAGTTTTCAATGGCCCCTTGGTTCGGTTCTACAAAACGATACCAAAAGGTATACATAGAATCTTTAATGGTATAAATACTTTTATTAGACTTAGATCCAACAGGATGTATTTTTTCGATGATCTGTAAATCAATAAGGCTTTTTAGATAATTATTCAATGCCCCCGTCGTCATATCTACCTTAGTAGCAATTTCGTTATTACGACTGGCTCCCTTAGCGATAGCACTGAGGATGGCATTATACTGGCGCGGCTCCCGTAATTCCTGCTTTAATAGACTCGATGGCTCATCTACAAGACGTCCTGTAGGCGTAAAAAACAAGGAAATAATGCTTTCATCAAGAGAATCACCATCCCTAAAATATGATAAATATTCAGCCACACCACCGGTAAGACCAAAGGCGATAGCACTATCCTCATAGGAAAGATGGGGTACCATTTGACGGGCCTCGATATACGTAAACGGTTTAATTTTATACTGCGCCGTGCGGCGACCATACAAAGGGCTCTTATGGCCTAGCACCTGATTTTCCATAAAACTCATGGACGAACCGCACAAGATGAGCATTAACTGAGACCGATTTTTATATGCATCAATCAAGGCCTGCAGCTCAGACGAAACGGACGGAATCGATTCCGCCAAGTACGAATATTCGTCGATAATAAATATACAACGATGGTCTAAGCTATACTCAAATAAATGGGTCAACGCCGCCGTGATCGTTGGAAAATTCGGTAATGTGGACTGTAATTTACCGGTTTCAATCATCCCCGTTGCACGATATACAGCTTGTGAAAGCGCCTCTAAATTGTTACTCGCACCAGATTCGAGGCCCACCATATACGCGCCATCATGAGACGACAAAAAGTGGTGCAACAAATACGTCTTACCCACACGACGGCGTCCATACACAATAGCCAATTCAAAACGTTTTGAATTATATTGCGCCTCCAGAGAAGCTAATTCATGTTCACGGCCTACAAATACCATATCGCACCTCCTCGTTAATCTAAATTACGCTATGCAACAAATATCCTATCTATATCTTCTTTAGTATAACACAATATAGTATATTACGATATACTATATTACGTTATACTAAATTACAAAACAAGATAAAACACTTATCATATCAGTGTCTATCTAGTGTTATAAAGATTTTTACCCACACGTTTTGTCCTATAACTCAAACTCATACTCTGCATATAAACACAAAAAAGCAGCTCTTTCGAGCTGCTTTGTCGTATAAGGTGTATATTATTTTTTACCTTGTTTTGCTTGTTGTGGCCATAAGAAGTTGTAAACTGCTTCGGATGGGGAACCAGCAACAACTGGACGGTCTTTGCCATCAACTTTATCTTCACGTTCTGCGTAACCTTGTGGGTTGTACAATACAACTTTTTGGTCTTTTACAGTTTTCTTTTTGTGGTTGAATTCTTCAGTTGCGATGAAATGATAACCTTCAGAGTCTTGAGCTTTGATCATAACAGTTGCAGTTTTATCGCTTTTTTGAACGCTATCTTGATCGATAGACCAAGTAATACCTGCACTATCTTGACCAAATACTTGCCAGTTAACAGCACTAGCAGAACCGAAACCGAATGCGCAAATTGCAGCAGCAGCTAAACATGTACCTAGTAATTTTTTCATATATTTCACCTCGTATAAAATCAAATTTAATTTATTATACCATATATTAAATGTATTTTGCGTGAAAGCTAATTTTTTGCGATACTTTTACGTAAAATGTACTTCGTCCTACACCATGTCGCTCAATAAAGCCCTCTTCTACAAGTTCTTTCAATGCTTTTTCAACAGTAGATACAGCTATATCTGGTTGTTTCTCAAGAATTCCAGATTTCGTAATCTTACCAATAGTGGCACTAATTATGATTTTTATACGATCCTTTGCAGATAATGACGTAGTCAGTAAGGCGATGCGGCTTTCAAAATCACGATAGGCCGCCAAAATAACGCGAAGCATATATTTGACAAAAGGGACTACATCCTCATCGCCTGTGTGCCAACCTGCGCCGGATTGAGCTAACGCCGCATAATAACTGTCCTTTGTACGCTCGATTTTTTGCTCTAAACTAATGAACTTACCTATCATGTACCCATTTTGATACAAGAGCAACGTCGTCAGCAATCGGCTCATACGCCCATTGCCGTCATTGAAAGGATGAATACACAAAAAATCGTGTATAAATACAGGAATCACAAGCAATGGATCCACCGATTTATCTTGGAGAACCGCATTAACACCTTGGCAAATTTCATCAATAGCAGCAGGTGTTTCATAAGGTGCCAAGGGCTTAAATCGCTCCACCTCAGAACCATCTGCAAGCCGCTCAATAATCGAATTCTGCACATTCTTATACTGACCGCCAATCCCCTTGTGGGAATACGCATACAAATCACGATGTAACTGCAGTACAATGTGCCTTGTCAAATCGATATACTCGTAATTTTCGTGTATCGTATTCAACACATCGCGATACCCCATAATCTCTTCCTCATCCCGATTACTGGGCGTTGTCTTATCCGCCACCAACGACCGAATCCGAGCCTTCGTCGTCACAATCCCTTCAATCCGGTTCGACGACTCCACACTCTGCACCTTCGCAATATCTACCAACCGCGCTACACTACTAGGCCGCTGAGACACAAACAAATCCTGCCGGCCCTTATACTCGTGAATCTGTGAAAGTAACGACACAACCTCACTATCCCACAGACAATCCTCGAGCCGCCGATAATCAAAACTACGCATACCACACCACCTTTCCCCTATACGACTATTTCTCCCCTAATTTTAATACATTTTAGGCGATAAATAAATAAAAATATATCTTCCTTCTCCGGTCCTTTCGGAAAAATAAAATTCTAAGGAATAAAAAATGCTTATGTTTCTGATTTTGTATTCAGGATATAGAAAAGGAATGGTAGGGATCGAAAACCGACTTTGGCCCTGCGTAGGCCGCAGGCCGTAGTCAGACCCGGCCGGTAGAGGTTTTCGATCCCTACCATTCCTATCACACTATATACGAATACTAATATTCAGAAACATAAGCATACAAATTTAATTAAATTTTATTTTCCCCAAAGGGCCTGCATTACTTCTGAACCTATTGTATCTTTCTCAATTTTCACAGGTTTTTGTTTTTCATTGCTACTCAACAACGGTACACCAGATTGGCTATACACAGTAGCGTTAACTTCTGTCCAAGTGCTATCTGGGCGGTTGATTTCAACGGTGTAGATATAGGTATAACCTTCTACATTGTTGGCTTTCACCAAGATACGCGCCATAGAATCTGTTTTAAACACAGACGAATTATCGATAAACCATGCGGAATCGTCTGTATCCGCATCAACGTAGTACCAATCAGCGGCATTGGCTACGCCAAAGCCACCGAAAAATATACATCCTGCTGCCATGATGGCAGCTAACCATTTTTTCATCATTCTCTCCTATTCAATCCTTTATTCATTCAACTATATATGGGCATGATTGTGGTTTGGTCTCTACAGAACGTCAGGGCCTAATAGATAAAGCAACTGCTCGTCCTGTATAACACGAGTGGCGACCACTTAGGTGATCGCCAATTGTGCATATCTATGTTAGATATAGTATATTTTCGTTACTTTGCATATAGAATACAAACAAATCTATATGACATATACGATATTAGTCTTCGCTTTCGATTTCAGATGCAGGAATTACAGCAATGCTTGCTACCTTATCACCTTCGTCGAGGTTTTGTGTTTTCACACCAGAAATGGCTTTGCCTTTTTTCACAGCAATGTCATTCATGTTAAAGCGAATGATTTTACCTTGTTCGGAAATGAGCATCACTTCGTCATCATTGTGAACGACTTCAACGGCTACTACATCACCAGTTTTGTCGTTAATGCGGAAGTTCTTTGTACCGATGCCGCCGCGTTTTTGTACATTGTACGCATCCGCTTCGTTGCGTTTACCATACCCCTCTTCGGAAATAGTAAACACTTGTGCTTCGCTTTCATCAGACTCAAGAACACCAGCGCCTACAACAACGTCGCCTGTTTTCAATTTGATACCGCGCACACCATGAGCCGCGCGTTTCATGAGACGAACGTCCTCTTCGTTGCAACGGATGGCCATGCCAAGTTTCGTACCAATCAAGATATCTTGGTTGCCTGTCGTTACGATAACGCAAATCAAGCGGTCCCCTTCATCAAGGTTAATCGCATTGAGGCCAGAACGACGGATATTGCGGTATTCTTCGATAGCGGTACGTTTCACAACGCCGAACTCAGTAACCATGAATAAGTTTACATTTTCATGGATGCGTTCAAGGTCGATCATAGTCGTAACGGATTCGCCCACAGCGAGTGGCAATACGTTGACCATAGCAGTACCGCGAGAGTTACGGGAACCTGCTTCTGGCACTTCGTATGCTTTGAGGCGGTATGTACGGCCAGTAGACGTAAAGAACAACAATGTATTATGCGTGCGAACATGCATAATTTGTGTTACATAATCGTCTTCCTTCGTCTTCATGCCAATAACGCCAGCGCCACCTTTATGTTGGTTGCGATATACGTTCGCGTTCATCCGTTTGATGTAACCTTGTTTAGTCAAGGTAATAACCATCTCTTCGTCAGCGATGAGGTCTTCTACATCAAGGTCGGATGTATCGATAGTGATTTCAGAACGACGAGGATCGCCGTATTTTTTCTTCATATCTTCCAATTCATCTTTGATGATTTGACGTTGACGCGCTTCGCTAGCCAAGATAGCTTTTAAATCTTCAATCAATGCCAACAATTCCTTGTATTCTTCTTCGATTTTTTCGCGTTCCAAGCCTGTTAAACGGCGTAAACGCATGTCGAGGATGGCTACTGCTTGTTTTTCTGAAAGCCCAAATTTTTGCATCAATGCGTTACGTGCAATTTCGTCAGTTTGGGAACTGCGGATTGTAGCAATAACTTCATCGATGTGGTCGAGGGCGATCAACAAGCCTTCCAAGATGTGTGCACGCGCTTCGGCTTTGTTAAGCTCGAATTGTGTACGACGTACGATGACATTGAGACGATGATCTAAGTAGTAACCCAATACTTCTTTCAAATTCAATACGCGAGGATGACCGTCCACAAGGGCCAGCATAATCACGCCAAAAGATTCTTGTAATTGAGTATGTTTATACAATTTATTGAGGACGATATCCGGTTGCACGTCAGCGCGCAATTCGATAACGATGCGCATACCTTGACGGTCAGATTCGTCGCGAAGTGCTGTGATACCATCGATGACCTTATCACGGCTCAAGTTCGCAATCGTTTCGATAACGCGAGCCTTGTTAACTTGGTATGGAATCTCAGTCACTACGATTTTATGCTTGCCCTTCGCCATTTCTTCAATGGTTGCACGAGCGCGCATTTTTACGCTGCCACGACCTGTGGAGTACGCTTTTTTAATGCCTTCCCGGCCCAAAATGAGCGCCCCTGTTGGGAAGTCTGGACCTTTGATTTGCGTCATCAATTCGTCCACAGTTACATCTGGATTATCGATGAGCATTTCAAGACCATTACATACTTCGTTAAGGTTGTGCGGCGGAATATTGGTCGCCATCCCTACGGCGATACCGCTGGAACCATTGATGAGAAGATTTGGAATCTTCGCTGGCAATACTGTTGGTTCTTGCAAGCTTTCATCATAGTTCGGCATGAAGTCAACAGTTTCCTTGTCGATATCAGCGAGCATTTCTTGCGTAATTTTCGCCATACGTACTTCGGTATAACGCATCGCAGCGGCACTATCGCCGTCGATGGAACCAAAGTTACCGTGGCCGTCTACCAAGAGGTAGCGCGTATTGAAATCCTGCGCTAAACGAACCGTGGCATTGTAAACGGAACTATCACCATGTGGATGATATTTACCGAGAACGTCGCCGACGATACGGGCGGATTTCTTGTATGGTTTATTAGGCGTCATGCCTGTTTCGTGCATCGCGTACAAAATACGACGATGTACTGGTTTCAAGCCATCACGCACATCAGGAAGAGCACGCATTACGATTACGGACATCGCATAATCGATATAGGCGTTCTTCATTTCTTTATCAATCTGAACGGGATGAATATTCCCATGGGACCATTGTTGGTCTGCCACAATCTCACCTCATTTTACTAACACTGATTACAATTCATCATATTATTATAGCATTTTTGTGGGTTTAGCGCTATTGTTATCAGGATTTTTAGTGAAAGCATACTCTAACACTTACAAATTTTATCTCTCCCCCATATATTTAGGGATTATAATCCCAATTCCGCACAATTTTAACGAGTTTAAGGATTACAATCCCAATTCACCAATATTTTTATCCGTTTATGGATTATAATCCCTAAACACAATTATGAATATAAATCTAATATCCGACTATGAATTGAATACCTGCACTATAGTAATTACCTATTTAAAAATCTATCTATCCTTGTTACAATAATTTTGTTTTTATTCATTATTCTATATTCTATGGACTTTTATAAATAGAATGTACAGAGAGGAGTTACATATGGATAATCAGAATTCAAAATTTCACTTACCCAAAATTCCAGCCATTATCTGGATACAATTATTACTACTAGCTATAGGTTATGCCTTCTATTCTGCTAACCGTCTATCCTTTAGCGTAGGCTTAAAGGCCATCGCAGCTCAATTAGCATTAACACCTATTGAAGTAGGTACCATTGGTACTATATTTACACTCGGACAAGCCATCATCGATATTCCTGCAGGTTATCTAGCAGATAGATTTGGGCGCAAACGATTACTCGTATCTAGTATGATTTTCTTAGGTATTATGACAGCAATCGTTACAAAAGCATCTGATGCTATTCAAGTAGGTTTAGCCCGTACCATCTTTGGCATGGCTGAAGGCATATGGAATATCGTTATGTACTCTGTTGCTGGCTCTATCTTCCCTGCTGCACGAGCCATGCTCAATGGTCTCATGATGACCTTCTACTCTATTGGTGCTTATGTTGGACCTACGTATTACGGCTATAGTCTATCCTTAACTGGAGACTGGACACAAGGCCTACTCAATATGGGTATTGTTACAGCCCTGTTCGGTGCATTACTCTACTTTGGGTTCCGTAAAAAATACACTGATAGCTCTACAGATGTTAAAGGTATGCATCTTATCGAAGCAGTAAAGACAGTTGGTACTAACAAAATTGTATGGCTCGCTGTTCTAATCCAAATCTTAAACATTGTACCTTATTGGGGCTTTGCTTCTATGGGACCTTATTTGTTCATGACCTTTAAAGGCTTTAGCGCCGCAGAAGCAGGCCAATTCTTTGGCATGGTATACGGTATTGGTGGCCTTTCCGGCGTTATCCTAGGTTTCTTCGCCGATAAATTTGGTCGTAAACCAACTATCGTGGCACTAGCTTTACTAAATACCATCTGCGGTATTCTAATATTCCACTTCATCCCTAAAGCATCCATATTACTATATATCGTTGGTGCTATTATGGGTATCGGTCTTCATGCCATTTATGTACTTGGATATACCATCGCACAAGATGGTGTTAGCCATAAACAAATTGGTCTTGCTACAGGTCTTGTAGGCGCTTCTAGTTATTTCCTCTCTTTCTTCTCAGGTCCATTCATGGGTTGGCTCACGAGCACATGGGGCCATATGATTGCGCTAGACATCGTCGTTGTTGCCTTTGAAGCTGTACTCGTAGTGGTAGCAATCATTATGAAAGAAACACAAAAGAAACACACTACAACCATTGAAGAAAAATAAACTTCATATAGAAGTCTCAATACATATAAAGGACGTGCAAATCAAATTGATTTACACGTCCTTTTATTATATGCTCATCTAACTATACTTACACATACTGATTAAGACTTTCACTCTTTTAATAATTCACTACGGTCACAGGATCATTATTTCGATATTTGCGACCTATATGGAGGATATTCTCGTTCATTGTTAACTATGTTCTTTTATAAACTTATCAAAATCAGAAATTACCTTCTGATGCGTATTAAACACTTTATATTCACTAACAGCTTTCTTTTGAGCCTGTGTCATAGAAATATTACCCTTGTTTGTTAGGATATGATACTCATTAAAGTCTAAAAACTTATCAACACTTTCCATAAAGGCTTTCATAGTAAATGTTTCACGTCGTTCGATAATACGCTCTATATAATCAAAAAACGAAGATATAGTTCGCTCTAATTGTTCAATCTCTTCAATGGATAAATAATTTTTTGCTACGATTACATCCTTTTTATAAATCCGTCCTTCCGGTCCAGATTCCCAAGTAGTCAATCCCATATGATTCTTTGTAGCATCCGCATGACTATGAATGATTTCTGCAGCAGTTTGACCAGTTATAGCATAATGAAACTTATTCTGTATCGTTCCAAAAAAATCTCTAGTTATAGGTGATTGTGCATCATAATCGATTGCACACGCTGCAAATATATCTGTCACTTGTTGATATATACGACGTTCACTAGCACGAATTGAACGGACTCTTCGTAGCAACTCTTTAAAATAATCTTGGCCAAATGCGCGTCCATTTTTTAGCATATCATCATCAAGGGCAAAACCCTTTATAATATATTCACGCAATACGCCCGTAGCCCATATACGGAATTGAGTTGCTTTTTTACTGTTTACACGATACCCTACCGCAATGATGGCATCGAGATTATAAAAATCCGTAAGCCTCTTTACAGTACGTAAGCCTTCTATTTGAACTTGTTCCATTTTGGAACAAGTTCCAATTTTTTCTAACTCTCCTTCAGCATAAATATTGCTTAAATGCTTTGATATAGCTTGTGGATTAACATCAAATAATTTCGACATATCCTTTTGAGTCATCCAGAATGTTTCATCTTTATATAACACATTGGTGGAAACAGACTCATTCTCTGCTTGATATACAATAACATTTCCGGTAATCGCATTTTCTAAAGATTTCATATAATTCCCTCCGACAATTATACTTAGCCTTAGTTATATCCTATGCTCCCTTTTAATAATTCACTACAGTCACAGGATCATTATTTCGATATTTACGACTCGTATGAGGATGATCTCGCTCTACCAAACCTTTTAAAGCTTCATCTAATAAGCGCCAAAAATCCTTATTATCATCTGCTGGTATTCCCAATACAATGGAGTTCCCTTTAGAATACGTAATACATGTGGATGTTATATCATCAATGATAGGCAAATATACAATAATAACACCAGATGCCGCTAGCATATCTTTAAGTGGCTCTTTAGCCACAGTCAAAGATTCTTGTGAAAGTTCTTTTATTTGAGGAATAAAGGCTTTAAGTAATTCACAATCATAAGGATTTACCTCCACAAATCGAGATTCACCTTTTGTAATTTGTACCAATGTATAAATAGCACTCTGTTTTGCTTTATCCATATCCTTTATATTCTCATATACCAAAGGCATAACCATTTCATCAGCCACAGTTTTCAAAGATGCTACCTCAAAAAACTTTTGTAAATTATTAACTTGTTCCGCTTTCTTTTTAGTTTCTGGTACAATGCCCAACCGAGCCAATTTAGCATACCCAAAAGGCTTGGCAAAATTTATTTCCTCATCAATAGAATTTTCATACTCTACCTTTAGTATTTTCTCTCTATATCCAGCTTCTAAGCCATTCCAGAAACTTGCATCTACGCCAAATACACGTTCTAGACGTAACGCTACATCCTGTGTTAGAGGTACTTCACCATTAATCAATTTACTAATATGTTTCTCACTCATATCCATACGAGAAGCCAACTCTTTTTGAGTCATATGTCTATTTTCTAAAACTTCTTTAATAGTCATGCCTGGTGGAATCGCTATAAAGGTCTTACTCCTATAAATTTTCATATGCGTATCTCCTTGGCTAATGGTAATCTTCTAGCCTCACCGACTCTCTATCTAACGAGACTAGATACAATATAAATGGCCATCTATAATAATTTACCTATTAGGTTAATTCTATTATACTCCTTTGTAACAAATTGTAAATGGAAATTTACCTAATAGGTAAATTAAAATATAGAATAATAAATTATACAAATTCAATACATATAAAGGACGTGCAAATCAAATTGATTTACACGTCCTTTTATCAGCATATCATCAGTAGTTATTTCCATTTTGGAAATAACTACTGATGATATGCTACTTTATTAATTCTCAACAATTATGGAATCCAGTTGATTCATTCTAAATTCTTCTACCACGTCCATAAAGGCCTTATTATGTATTGGATTTTCAGTCATACCAAACAAATGGCTCGTGCAATCACAGTCGGAGCAGCCAAATTTTGGCACGTCCCACTCGGAAATGGCACGTACCGCATCAGCTAAAGCACATTCAACGCTCACATCTACATCATTAGGGTCTGGCATGCTCGGCATGGATGGGTATGGTTCGTGAGTAAGGCTCCAGCTTTCAAGGGGTAGTCCGCTCGTACGAATAGGCACGGCCGCTATCATTTCGCAATGGCCGCGGAAGTAGTCGAGGTGCCAATGCATTTTCTTGCGTTTTCTCTTATGGCGCTCAATGCGTTTCGTAAGGTTCGCCTTGGCGGAGCCGACATACATGTAATATCCTGCATTAAAATGCATCATGCCCTTAGATCCGATTTCGAGATCTAGTTCATGGTCAAGGTGCATCACCATGATGTATACGCCGCTATCGTGCGCTTCGCTGTCGAGAACATAGCTCGGATAGGTACAAGCGCGTGTCACAGTAGGCATTGTGAAAGTCTCATCCCACGCTACAGCAACGGCTTTCCAGTCGAGGAATGGTGCCACTTCTTTAAAGGTCGTGGCAAATTCTAAATCCGTATGGTAGTCTGGCAAGAACCATTGAGCTTGGTCCCATTGTACAAGGAATAGCACGCCCGTATGGTATCCCTCATCCTGAAGTTCCCGTAAGTGCAATAAATGCTTGCGTCCCCGTTCTGTAATAGCATCGGGAAACATGGCACCAGTCTTGGAGAACAAGGTGCAGGATTTAACCTCTAACAGGAATTCTTCACCATCGTCGTTAGTGAGGAGTAAATCAAAGCGTGATGTCGCCCCATGTAGTTTTACCGTATATTCACGCCGTACAACGCGCCATTGTTCCCAACCAGGAATGAGTTTGTTTTCAATCAAATGCTGAGCCACATCATTGCTGTAGTTCGTATCGAGCATAATAACCACACCGTCGCGCTCAATGCCTACAACGCGGTACTTCGTCTTCGCATCCGGCTTATCATGAGGCACGATATACATCGTAACACCTGTAAATAACAATTCCCACATACGACCTGGATTTGGTAAATGGGCAAGTACGCTTTCACCATTAAGATCTAAGGTCACCACAAAACGATTGGGACGGCCTGTATAAGTTGCTTTCAAAATTGTATCGTATAGAACCTTCATCGTTCCTCCTACATCAAGATAATTCTAGGTTCATTATACAACAAAATGGGCCACTCCGAAGAGTGGCCCGCTGGGAGGCGTCATATGACAGGTTCCGAGGCTATCATATGACCAGGGATAAGATATTCATCGCATAACAGCGATAATTATGCTAGGCACAGACAGGATAGAGTCATCTATGCATTAGCGATATGTTGTTTTATTGCAAATCTTTACTTTGCGTAGATACTTCACTGGCAGAGGTAAAGCTTGCCAATGGAGCGTCGCCAGAGCCTAAGATTACCTTGTTCGCTACTAGCGCATTAGCTGCCGTTTTAGCTTGTTCCAAAGTAAGGCCAGTGCGAGGTCCACTAATTGTGATTGATGCGCTTTTACCATCGACTGTAGCAAATTTAAGATATACCACACGTTTATCAGCCATGTTGGGCACTCCTTTCTAATTCATATACATAAGGATGGGAATGATCGCGATAGGTTCATAGGGTTTGGATTACTACGAACCTTCACGCAGCCATTATGTGCTAACTATTATGAGTGAAAGCACATTAATGACCAAGGGATACTTCGTTGACGCGTATTACGTCAGCAATGGTGTTCTCATAGAGACCAGCCAATGCGGTACCGACGATTTTGACCGCATCATCAGTAGCTTCTTCAGCGACGCGTGTGAAAGTGACGTCTTTGTACTTCGGTTTTTCTTCCGTACCGATATTAAAACGTAACACTAACTTTGTGCGTTTTAGTTCAGCCATCTGATCACCTCCTTTCACCTATATACATTCCAAAAGGAGGCTCGTGACAAGCAAATTCGTTTCAAAAAGAGGAATAATATTTTTCCCCATGAAAAAACGACCCCAAATCAAGGTTTAGGGCCGTACTTTTGTATTTAGTTTCACGTGAAACAGTGCCAAAAATTTTTGCTTTTTTGTAGCTTGGGACACATTATTTTATTGTAAAATGAATTATACTAGTATATGTAATTTGAAATGATGATAACAATCATTTCATAACGATCTCTTACTAGCTCTCTAGAACATGTATCGTTTGGACGTACATCACCATCGAAACGCATCATCTCTAGCATGTGCTAATAGAGACTTTCACAGTGAAAATATATGATAGAATATAAGTAGTTCATTACAATTTAGAGGGGATTACAATGGCTCAAATTGCAGGAAATTTACAACGAATTAAAAACGGCCAACGCCGTTATGCTATTACACCGCGCATTCCAGCGGGTTTTATTCAACCAGATCAATTGCAAAAATACATTGATGTGGCGAACAAATTTGGCGCTGTTCTTAAACTAACCGGTAGCCAACGCATTATGATTACGAATTTGAAAGCTGAGGACGTAGACGCAGCGTGGGACATGCTCGGCATGGAACCGGCGTACATGGTGTCCAACCGCGTGCGCAGCGTAAAGATTTGCCCAGGCACAACGTTCTGTAAACGGGCTAAACAAGACAGCGTGCATCTTGGCATGCAATTGGAACGCAAATATTTGTCCCAAGAAATGCCTAGCAAGATGAAAATCGGCGTGTCCGGCTGCATTAATTCTTGTACTGAAAGCCGCATGAAGGACGTTGGCGTTATCGGTTCTGTTGAGGGCTGGAGCGTCTACGCTGGGGGCAGCGGCGGTGCGCATCCACGCATTGGCGACCTCATTGCAGAGGTAACAACAGAAAAAGAAGCCCTTGCACTTGTGGACCGCATCATCGAATATTACAAAGCAAATGCACAAATCGAACGAATGGGGGAATTCATCGACCGCATCGGCTTAGAGGCTTTCAAAGAAGCTGTACTAGGCGACCTTGAAGGGGCTCCTACAGAAGTAAAAGCAGCAGAACCTATTGTTAACTTGCCAGGTCACGGCAATGATCCAGAGGTTGAGACGCCACGCCTTGAACCAGGTCAACCAATTACACCGGATACAATCATCCGCGATATCGTGGACATCTATCCAAATACAGTACCTGTACTACAAAGCATCGGCATGGGTTGCCTCGGTTGCCCTTCCTCTACGATGGAACCACTATGGCAAGCCGCTGAAATCCACGGCGTCAACGTGTACGATTTACTTAACAAACTAGAAACTGCCCGCAAAGGTGCATAATTAATATAAAGGAGTTTCACATGTCCGCATTTTTAGGCCACATTCACTACTGGTTATACCGCAAAATCCAATTGCTCGTAGAGCGTGAAAACTTAATTCTTGAAAAAACGACAAAGGTCGTAGACGACCTTGCTGAGGAATTACATTCCATCTCCGTAGATACATACGGCGAACCAATTAACCCTAGCATTCCGTTGGAAAACATTATCGACCACAACAACATTCACGGTTGGCTCTCCAACCAAATCAACATAGCATCCGTCCGCGAAGCGGCTTTCATCAAAGACATGCTCGATACAAATGCTGATGAAAATGCTATTCACGTAGTAACCGCTATTCTCGATGCCTTTGCTGTACAAGGTCAAGCATGCGGCGTTGTGGCCCAAGATAGCCTCGAAGAACATACGGCGCCAGCCATCTACAACGCCCTTCAAAACTTCTATGTAAACGGCATGCCTTGCGACGGCGGCGACCAAATCGTTGAGGATAGCGCTGACCGTTTCACATGGGTCGGCGACCACCGATTACAAGCTGGCTACTGGCGCACTGCAGGTGTTGATCCTAAATTCATGATGCTCGCATACCAAACATGGTTTGAGGCCTTTGTGAAAGCTATCGATCCTGAATTCGAGCTTATCACCACCGAAGACAATGGCACCCGATTATATACAATTGCTAAAAAATAAATACCATTTCATTCGCTAAAACGGACGAAAACCAGACGAAAAACGACTGAAAATGGGCGAAAACGTGCAAAAAACGAACGAAAGCGCGGGTGTAAAATTTTACACTCGCGTTTTTTATTTCTAATGATCCAATATATGTGCCTAAAAAAATTAGAACAGGCGTGTTCTATTTCTAGGCACCTAATATATGCGTCTAAAAAAATTAGAACAGACGTGTTCTATTTCTGGAGATCTAGTATATGTGTCTAAAAAAATAGTACAGGCGTGTTCTATTTCCAGGCACCTAATATATGCGTCTAAAAAAATAGAACAGGCGTGTTCTATTTCTAGGGACCTAGTATATGTGTCTCAAAAAATAGAACAGGCGTGTTCTATTTCCAGGCACCTAATATATGCGTCTAAAAAATTAAAACAGGCGTGTTCTATTTCTGGAGATCTAGTATATGTGTCTAAAAAAAATAGTACAGGCCTGTTCTATTTCCAGGCACCTAATATATGCGTCAAAAAAAATAGAACAGGCGTGTTCTATTTCTAGGGACCTAGTATATGTGTCTTAAAAATAGTACAGGCCTGTTCTATTTTAAAATTCCTTATAAAAGTGTAGCTATAGACACAGAATTGATAAGAAATATCAGTTATAATAGAACCATAAGATAAATCATTACTCATATACTTTCAAATATAGGAGGTGCAGCATCATGGCAGGCACAGTAAAAAAAGATCTAGGTTTATTATTCCAAGGCCCTAACTACGTAATCGTAAAAAAAGGTGGCAAAGCAGGTGAAAAGGTAGAAAAACATAATCATCCTGAAGCCAATGTTATCTTTACTGTTGTAAAGGGCACTGTTCAAGTATTCCTTAACGAAACAGAGGAACATGTACTCGTACCAGGTGAAGTTCTCGAATTTAATGGCGATAACTACATTCAAGCAACGCTTGTTGAAGATAGCGAATTCATCGTAAACCTCGTTCATAAACCTGAATAAGATTATATAGATATGACCTCCTCCTCTCCTTAGTGTCTATATATAAAAAACACCTATAAGTGGTAAGTTATATAAAACAGTAACTATTACCATATATAGGTGTTTTTTTACATTCTTAGTCCTAATATCTTAATTTCATAACTGTATTTCTATAGAATATATTATTATCGCTTGCAGTTGCTTTCATAAGAGAATATACTAATTATGTAAGAGAGAAAGAAGGATTTACATGACACGCGAAGATTTAGAAACCTATATTCACAATCAATTTGAGGATACTACCACCAATACTCCTTGGACGCAGTTCCCGCATTACAAGGTGTACCGCCATCAAAGTAATCATAAATGGTTCGCCCTAGTCATGAATATTACTACCGATAAATTAGGATGGTCAAACATTCGGCCTATCGATGTGTTAAACATCAAATGCGAGCCCACCATGATTGGTGCCTTTCGTAAGGAACCAGGCATATACGCAGCCTATCATATGAATAAGGCCAATTGGCTAACCATTTCTTTGGATGGCTCTGTGCCTACTGAAAGAATAAAAATGCTCCTCGACATGAGCTATCGATTGACTAAATAAAATACTAAATTCTTTATCTGCCCATTTAGCACATAAAATAAAACGAGCCTGGATTCATTCTAAGCTCGTTTTTTCGCTGTCACGTATTGTATTGTTTAATATTTATGAAATAACTTTCACCTATACTCGTAACATCATAGATGCACTTATTAAAAGTACAGTATATACAATAGCAATGATAATAATATGCATTGATGTGGTCTTTAACATTTGGCGGTATAATCCAAGTGAACAAAGTATATAATATAGGGCCAATACAAACGTAATGAGGCCTAAAATAAATTGAACGCCAAACGCAATCATACCTGCTCCAGCAAGACTCAATATAATAACAAGTACCGCACCGAGTAAGGACAATACGGTTATAGGTAAATCAAAGGCCATCGCATACGAAACGGCCATGAACGTATCCTTAAACATAAGATCACGATTACTAGTGGCTTTCACATAAAAATGGGCCAATATCAACCAAAGCCCTTTTAAGAAAATCAAGGCAAAAATAAAACCTAAAATCGATACAATCGTATCTAGCATGGTCACAGGCGTGATAAAAAATATGATACCATTTTCCACCACCGACAAACCAAGCATAATGCCAAACAAACGCAACATAAAAACTAATGCTTGATCAAACGTACCATTCTCCATAATATACGGAATCCCCTTAGACCGCGGATACCGCATCAAACTCCAACAAACCTGCATAAAAGACATCTACAAAACCTCCTTCGCCGCCCTCAATTACAACTAAATCATACCATACCATAACAAACCAACACAAAATACCCTGCGTCCCCCCTGTTCCTTAGTCTAAAAAAATAATATTTTATTCAAAGAGATTAACGAAAAAAAGACACCCTCCTAAAAACGACTTTGGCCCTTCCCCCTACTGTCTGAAAAATTAATATCTATCTTCGATAGGGAAAACAGCCTCCTCTCGAAAAACGACTTGCTCCTTTTCCCATATAGTCTAAAAAAATAATATTTTATCCAAAGAGATTAACGAAAAAAGGGATACCCCTCTGAAAACGACTTTGGCCCTGTTCCGAAGGAACAGACCCGGCCGGTGGAGGCTTTCAGAGGGGTATCCCTTTTACCACACGTTAAAACGCTAGATAAGATATTATTTTTTTAGACGTTTAATTACTTCATCTGTAATATTTTCAACGTTACTATTTGCATCAGCTGCGCGGATTGTGTATGGGTCGTCTAATACAACGTCCATTTTCTTTTCAACGCGAACGGATTCAATAGCGTTGTGAATGTTTTGCATCATTGGTTGTGCAATTTTATTCACTTCGTCATTTTCTTTTTGTAACAATGGAGCTACAGATTTATTAAATTCTGCTTCTGCTTGAGCTTGATCTTTAATTTTGTCAATTTCTTGCATTTTCTTTTCAATTTGTGGACGGTATTGTGCATCTACTTGTTGCATTTTCATGTCGAGTGCACCGTAACCAGGATAGCTATTTACAACTTGACTCATTTGCACTAAACCAATGTTAGCAGCGCTTGCCACAGCAGTGGTAGCGGAGATAGCACCAACGATAGCCAATGTTGTCAATTTTTTAGTTAATTTCATTTGAGATCCTCCTGAACAGTAAAGTTCCATTACACAAACATGTAATGCACTATTTTTACTATATCAAATCTAACTTGCTTTCACAAGTAAAAACCCTCAAAAATCATAGATGAGATATAGCATCTAATAATTAAATTGTATACTATTAAATAATAATAAGGGCCCATGAATTCATCATGAACCCTTATTAAAAATTTACTATCTATTATTGTTCATCATTAAGATAGATATATTTATCGGATTTCAATTTAGACACGAGGTCAGGCACCAAACCGATAAGGCGATCAAAGCTATTGCTGTAAGGATTGCCTTTAATGTTGAATAACTCGATGCGTTCGCCTTTAATCACGAGCACAGCGCTTGGTTCCATGCGAGCGCCGCCGCCACCGCCGCCACATTCATGATTCTTGCCAGATGTATTGTGGTTTGTGCCAGTGCCGAAACCAAATGTTACGTCCACAAATGGAACCAATGTAGTATCGCCGATTTGCACCGCTTCACCGACTACAGTTTCCACCTTAATCATATTTTTGAACTTCTCAAAAAGGACTTCTAAATTTTCTTTTACGTTACTGTTCTCCATCGTAGTACCTCCACTGATGTCAACTATGCGTTAGCGGCCTGTTCCGCTTTCAATCGTTCTAATTCTTTCTTTTCTTTGCGCTTAACCCAAACGACCTTGACCGTTTCAGCTATGAGTGCACGCATTGGTTGTGAAAGCACGAATCGCGTGCCGTGCCATGCCAACGCGCCTAGAATAATGCGCCCTTTAATGTGGCCGCTACCTTCTAAATGCCAATTCAAATAATCAATCTCGATATGTTCAGCCTGTTCAGGCCAAATACTGTACAACATCGAAGCAAGCATGCCACCCTTAAAAGGATCACCGATGCCGATACGCCCTTCTACAGCGATATCTCGTGGTTTAGAATGGTCATAACACCGCTTAGAAACAAGCAATAATTGACGCCACAATTCCGTATTCGTCACATGTTTCATGAACCAAAAGGTCGGGATTTTCGATTTAAAACTAGCCATCGAATCATTAGGATCTGGTTTTTGAAAGCGCGATTTTACGCTATCTTTCAAGCCGTCTATTTTCGTAAATACCTTCTCTTTTATGGTGCCATCACTATTGAAAGTAACCTTTTCTACCACTTCATCATCAGGTTTCATCGTCGGGTTATCGCGAATTGAATCATATTGTGCAGCCCGCGCTTCAGCACCCTTATTATCATCCTTAGATGTATCAACACGTTCAACGCGAACCTGTTTACCTTGTGCATCTGATGTTTGCCCTGCACTGCACGTAGCATATAGGCTTTCACCAGAAGCACCAACGGTCGTCGGCTCTGTCGGTTCAGTACCGCTCTGGCCACCACCTTGCATGGCTTTCATCATCGCTTCCGCCTGCGCAGCCATCGGATCATTTTCAAATTCATCAACAGCCTTCTGATATTCGTCATCAACCCGTTGTTGAATCCATTCGTCGTATTCTTTCACAGGGCCTATTTTCTGCATACCTAATACATACAGTTGTTTAAAAAATGGTTTGCCCTGAAAATATGCGAGATGCAGCGACAATACGCGCCACAGCCATTTAACCGACAATTCTACGCGGTACGGCGTCCTGCCGTTCCATTCGATGCTATATGTGATTGGCGTTAGTAGGATAATCATGATCAGCGCTACGATGAGAAGCACTACGACGAGTGCCACAATAGCGACTATACTCAACCACATCACCTCCTTAGGTTATGGGATTTGTGAAAGTATACTCTAATTTTCAATGCCCTTGCGAGCCATTACACCTTGCATGTAATAATGCTTAACTTCCTTCATTTCCGTCACAAGATCGGCCACATCAAGAAGTTCTTGCGGTGCCCCGCGCCCCGTAAACACCACTTCGGTTTCCGGATTACGAGCCTCTAATAGAGCCTCCGTTTTTTTCCAATCAATGAGTTCAAAGAACAAAGCCATGTTATATTCGTCGAGAACCACCAAATCATAGTCGCCGCTAGATACAGCCTCTAACGCGCGTTCATAGCCCTTTTCAATAAGCGCTACATAATCCTTAGGCGGATTTCCCGATTCAAATACAACCACCTCATCACCCCATTTGGCGAGCTCATCCTTGCTCTTCATGCCTTCCTTGATGATAAAAAACGGTTTACCTACAGTTTCTAATGTAATATTTTTGAGGGTCGGTAAAATATTATGTTCACTATACACTTTAGACTTCATGAACTGTAAAAATAAAACCTTTTTGCCAGCGCCTATAGCTCGTATAGCGAGGCCGATAGCAGCCGTCGTTTTACCCTTGCCTTCGCCGGTATAAACTTGTACATAGGCCTTCATAGATATACCTCCGTTCATATACCATAATTGTACAATATTTATAGACGAAAAGGAATAGATATCACATGAAAGGCAATCCTAATTATGCATAAGATAATAATATCTATTGATCCATTAATTATATTACCTACACATTGGTGCCAAACAAGATGATGATGGGGCCCTAAATCCTCCACCGGCCAGATCTGACTACGGCCTTCGGCCTTCGCAGGGCCATAAGTAGGGTGTGAGGCAACAGAGGAGCATAGCGACGCATGGGGCCCACACATCACTTAGTCCCGAACGTAAGATTTCGCAAAGCGAAATCCACAGTGAGGGTAAAGTCGTTTTTTCAGGCCCCTCAACCCTTTTAAATTAGTATACTAACTATATATGAGGAACAGATTTATTACCTGCCTTAATTCACAAAAAGAATATCTATTCCCTCCCCTATACAGTAATCGTAGCAATTATGGTATATGAATTACTACCAACCCAGCCGTTTGGGAAGAGATGTAATGAATACTTGTTATATAAGTTCCTTATAATGTGTCTTAAAAAATAGAACAGGCCTGTTCTATTTTTTAGGACACATATACTAGGTCCTCAGAATTAGTACACGCCTGTTCTATTTTAAAATACATATACTAGATCCTCAGAATTAGAACACTCCTGTTCTATTTTTAAAACACATATACTAGGTCCCCAGAATTAGTACACGCCTGTTCTATTTTTTAGGGCACATATATTAGGTGCTCAGAATTAGAACACTCCTGTTCTAATTTTTTATAAGGCATATATAAGCCAATCTCGTACACTTCTTTATCCTAAATTGTACAATGATATTTTATGCCAATTAGTCAACTAAATTTAGATAGAAAAAAGATAGACCCCTTCTGAAAATGATTTCGGGCTCCGCGAAGCGCAGTAGCTTCCCCTCTCCCGCCAGTTTAGTAATTAGTAATACGCCAAAAGGGATACCCCCTGTTCGAAAACGACTTCGGGCTCTCCCTTATGCTAAGTTGTACAATGGTATTTTATGCCAATTAGTCAACTAAATTTAGATAGAAAAAAGATAGACCCCTCCGGAAAATGATTTCGGGCTCCGCGTAAGCGCAGTAGCTTCCCCACTCCCGCTAGTTTAGTAATTAATGTATAGCGTAGAAAAGGAGTGTCCTCCAAAAACAACTTCGGGCTCCGCGCAAGCGCAGTAGCGTGTTGTTTTTGGAGGACACTCCCTTTCACATAGCATATTTAATTACTAATTGGCAAAAATACCATGGGATCAACCGCGGACCCATTAATCCGTACTTCGTAGTGTACGTGTGCACCAGTACTTTTACCAGTACTACCCATAAGGGCGATGACTTGGCCCTGTTTTACGGTCATGCCCGGTGTAACGAGAACGGCGCTATTGTGGCCATAGCGAGTTACAAATCCGTTACCGTGATCGATTTCTACGAGGTTACCATAACCTCCTTCGGTGTAGCCTGCAAATGTTACGGTACCCGCTGCAGTAGCAACGATAGGTGTGCCGTAATCGTCAGCGATATCAACACCTTCGTGGAATGCGCTAGCAGCACCGGTCACAGGATCGACACGAGTGCCATAAGGGGATGTAATAACACCCTTACTTGGCCAGATGCTTGGCGTTGTACTATTCGTATATCCACCAGAACCTGTGGTGTAGTTCAATTGTTGCAATGCAGCGATGTCTTGAGCCCCACCATCGCGCAAAATGTTTCGCATCGTGTAGAAGCTAACCAATAATTTTTGTGCATCCTTATCTAATTTAGATAATCTTGCTGAAAGTTGTGCCGCACTTAGCGTGGGACTAGTCTCATCGCTAGCGGCTTCCTGCTTTGGGTCAGAGCCATCGCTACCACCTTGAGATGGTGTGCCGGACTCAGCACCCTTTAACATTTGTTTATTTTCTTCACTAATTTGATTTAAGTTTTGGATTTTCTTATCCAATACTTCTGTTTTTTGTTGTAACAGTTTTAGTTGTTCTGTTTGCAATTGTGTTTGTTGACGCAATTGAACGATTTCTGCTTGTCGTGCAATGCCCCAAATGGATAAAACAAGTGCTGCTACAAATAAGATTACGGCCACTACGGCTACAATCTTCGCTTGTTTATGACTCAATGTAATGATGCAATTATCACCATTCTGAGACACTACAGAACTCAAAATACTTGGTACTTTCAAAATGCCTTCCTTACTTTTAATCATTCTTCAACTCATCATGCATGTGCGTTCTATATGAACACAACAGAGCGATTTGCCTATTGAGAATGGATAACGCTTGCTAACGCTTCCTCATTCGTACGTTCCCCAAGCGCTTCATTTAAACTTTCCAATTCCTCTTGTGAAAGATTAACAAGACTTTTACCTTTCACAATTGGTTTACTGAAAATACGAGAGTCATTTCGGCCATAGATACTGGAAATGCAAACCCCATTATTATTGCCATCAAGCAATGTAAGGGCAAAGGACAAATCGTTGCCGATGTTATCAAATGCATTATACTTCTTAAAGCCGATTTTTTGCAATGTGTTGCCTTGAATATTGCGAATTTGAGTTTGTTCCTCAATCATATCCTGCAATCCCTTTGCGGCCTCGCGAATTTCAGTGATTTCTACTGAAAGTTTACGTTCTAGGCTAGCCCCATTTTCACCTTGCATGAAGAAATTGAACTTCTTCGTTAAGCTCCCTAATCTAATGTGTAGGATGATGCAATATACCAATAAAATAACGGCTAATGCGCATCCTAATACACCGATATAGGGTTGTATAGATTCTAACATTCAAAACCCTTTCTATCTAATTCGTCCATAAACGGACTAATAGCACGTTCTAGTATACCATGTAATGACGCAATAAGTACACCATAATTCACAATAGGCGTACCTTGCACAACGGCACAATCAATACGCCGTAACACCTCACGACGCGTCAACATACAAGCCCCGCAATGGATGATAAGATCATAACTGCTCACATCCTTAGGGAACGCGCCACCGCTGGTAAATTCAAGCTGTAGATCCGTATGCCCCTTCTTTTTGAGCCACATCGGAATTTTAACGGTTCCAATATCATCGCATTGGCGACGATGTGTGCAGCCCTCACTGATGAGCACACGCGCACCTGGTTTCAAGTTGTTAAGGGCTTTCACCCCCGTTACTAAATCCTGCAATTTTCCCTTGAACCGAGCCATTAAGATGGAAAATGATGTTAATGGAATATCCGCAGGCGTCAACGCATTCACCGCTTCAAAGGCTTGCGAATCGGTGATGACGAGTTTTGGTTTTTGTGAAAGCTTACTGAGCATGGTCGGTAGCTCTTCTGTTTGGCACACCAAGGCAAGGCCTTTATGGTCCAAAATCTCACGAATTGTCTGTACTTGTGGCAAGATTAGACGACCCTTTGGCGCCGCCGAATCAATAGGACATACCAAAATGATAGTATCTCCTGGATCAACTAACCCTTGTAATAGAGATTGCTCGCCTTCTACATCGAGCGGTGTTAACCCGCCTAGCAAATCGAGCAATGTAAGACGATCCCGATTCGATGTAAAATCCGTAGAGCCTACGACAGTGGCAATAGCTAACAAATCGGGATACGCATCAACATAATTTAGGTTAGTATCATTACCATTGCTATCATTGTCATGAGCGCTTTCACTATCAAAAGCGTTAATTTCATTGATGAATAATGCAATAGGCACATTATTTTGTTTCAACTTATTAAGCCACATCATATCATCAGCAGTGGGCGCTTCATCATTACGCAACACATAGACAGCGAGATTGATTTTTTTGATAATTTCTTCGGATTTTTCAATGCGAAGAGCGCCCAGTTCCGATGTATCATCAATACCCGCCGTATCGGTAATGACCACAGGGCCTAGAGGCAATATTTCCATAGATTTGCTAATAGGATCGGTCGTAGTGCCTGCCACCTCAGACACAAGGGATACTGGTTGATCCGTTAGCATATTAATTAAGGTCGACTTACCCGCATTACAACGGCCAAAAAAGCCGATGTGTACGCGATTAGCCTTTGGTGTTTGTTCCATTATACGCGAAACTCCATTGTTTCTTCATGTTCTGTGCTCTCCTGAGCATCCATATACGCAATAAGACGTTCTAATTCAGTTTCAGAGCAAAAGGCAATTTCAATTTTACCTTGTACCTTCTTACCGGCTCTAAATTTAATAGATACTGGAGAACCTAGGCTCAATTTTAAACGATCTACCAATGCACGAACCTCAGCTGTATCATGTGGCTCTGTAGTGTCTTTAGACTTAGTCTTTTTAGACATCATTGCTTTCACGAGTTGCTCTGCTTGACGAGCGCTTAACTCACCCTCTTTAATGCGCTCTGCGGCTTCTACTTGTTGCGCTGCACTACGTAGAGCCAATAAAGGTCGCGCTTGACCAACAGTTAAATCGCCTTCAATTAAATCCTTTTGAACAGATGCGGCTAATTTCAAAAGACGCATCATATTGGCAATATATGAACGGCTACGTCCAAGTCGTGCAGAAATCATCTCCTGAGTTTGCTTATACGTATTCATCAAACCTTGATACGCCAAAGCTTCTTCAATCGGATCCAATCCTTCACGTTGGAGATTTTCTACCAAAGCGACTTCTGTCATTTCCTCTGTATTATAATTTTTTACAACTACAGGTACTGTTTCTAGGCCCACCATCAATGCCGCGCGATAGCGACGCTCACCGGCTACGATTTGGTATTTATCCTTTTGCTTGCGAACGACGATTGGTTGAAAGATACCTAAATTCTTAATGGACTCAGCCAAAGTAGCTAAACTTTGTTCATCAAAATTCTTACGTGGTTGATCCTCATTAGGAATTACATCCCCTATAGGCAACTCGTGAACTTCACGTTCAGGTAAAGCTGTCTCTATAGACTGTTCTCCCATCATTGCTGCTAATGTTTTTCGTTCCTTTTTCTGTTTCATCGCCATAATAATCCCCAATCTATTAGTACTTTCACACCGCATATATAAAATGCAGCACAAACCAATATACAGTTTGTGCTTACATTACATAATCATATTTATTTAGTCTATTCTATACCAATTATTTCGTTTTCTTAGAATCTCGAATAACCTCTTTAGCTAATTTAGTGTAAACAGCCGCACCCTTTGATTTCGGATCATATACAATAATCGGTTCCCCATAACTTGGTGCTTCACTGAGTCGAACATTTCGAGGAATAATTGTTTTATACACCTTAGTACCAAAGAACGATTTTACCTCATCTGCCACTTGGACAGACAAATTAGTACGTCCATCAAACATAGTGAGTAACACACCCTCAATTACAAGGTCTTTATTAGATGTTTGTTGCACGATTGTAATCGTCTTAACAAGTTGACTAACACCTTCCAAGGCATAAAATTCAGTTTGAATCGGAATCAAAACACTGTCAGCCGCTGTGAAAGCATTCAATGTTAGCAAACCAAGAGATGGCGGGCAATCAATGATGATAAAATCATACTCATCGCGTACAGAAGCAATGGCTTTTTTCAAAATTGTTTCACGTGAAACAATCCCTACTAATTCTACCTCAGCACCAGCCAATTGAATCGTTGCAGGCGCTACAAAAAGCTTTTTAAGCATTGTAGGTTGAATAACATTAGCAATGTCTTCGCCATCTATCAACACATCGTGAACACATAATTCCAAATCATCTTTTTCAATGCCTAATCCAGAACTAGCATTACCCTGCGGATCCAAATCTATTAATAACACCTTTTTGCCTGCATCAGCTAAACAAGCACTGAGATTAACAGATGTTGTAGTCTTGCCTACACCGCCTTTTTGATTAGTAATCGCTATTACTTTGCCCACAAAATTCACCTCAACTTTACGTTCAAAAATATTTCATTTCATTATAACATAGGGCACGCAAAAGAAATAGAACTTTATAGGTATGACCATCATTTTTCAAATAAAATCTAAAATCAAATAAGAATGTTTCACGTGAAACATTTCAAAAAACATATGTTCACCAACAGGATGTACCAGCTTATAAATTTATTTGATTATGTATCATCACTAAATAGATTTACACCATTAGGTATAAAATAATTACGTATAACTTTTTTCTATGGACGCACCTCAATAAATTATATGAAGCTATAGCCTTTACAGTATATATAGATATATTTATACTTATAAAAGACAGTATTTTAATAGGTTTAACATTTTAACCATACAAACTATTTTATTTTTAAAGGAGGCGTTTCACATGCCCATTTATAACGGAATGCTTCCCGTCATCAACAAGGATGAAGTAAAGCGATATGCAGGACTTCGTCATGCCGAAGATTTTCCAGAAAAATTCGTTGACGAAGCTTGTAAAGAAATCCAATTATTAGCGACGCCAAAAGGTGTCTACCAAGAATATGATTACGATGCGGAAAATAAAGTTATTTTAAGTAATCCGCCGCTCAAAATTGAAGGATCCATCATTGAAAAACATCTTGAAAAATCTACAAAGGTGTATGTGCTAGGTGTTACGGTCGGCGAAGACGTTGAAAGACGTAGCGAACAGCTATTCAAACAAGGCAACTACACAGTAGGTCTCTTACTAGATGCAGCTGCAACAACTGCAGTTGAACAAGTGGCCGACCAAGTTAACGAGGTAATCAATAACATTGCTAAGAAACAAGGTTATGCACCTACATGGCGTTTCAGCCCAGGCTATGGCAACTGGCCTTTAGAAATTCAACCACAACTTGGTAAAATCATCAAAACCGAACAAATCGGACTACAAGTTACAGAAAACTTCTTATTATTTCCAAGAAAATCCGTAACAGCTATTATCGGTTTAATGCCAGGAGATCAATGCTTGACAACAAAACGCGGTTGTAGCTCTTGCTCACAAAAAGATTGCCAATCAAGAAAACTTCCAGAAAAAGCAGCAGCTACAAAACCAGAAACAAGCAAAACAACAGCCGAAACATCTGGTATAGCTATGAAAGCACAACCAACAGAATAAAATTTTAACACACGATGTTTCACGTGAAACATTACCTTGTACATCTGTACCATTGTACCCATTCTGTACCATTGTACCCATGTGCAATCAAAAATGTTTCACGTGAAACATTCTATTTATGATATCGAAAAGATGCAATTGTTATGATGAACAAGGGATTGAAAGCCCGCACAGAAGAGTATATAAAGATAATTGTGAATGAACATTACTTTCGCAGCGACTTTGACCCTGCGGAGCCCGAAGGGCGTAGACAGACCCGGTCGGTGGAGCGAGAAAGAAATGTTCATTCACAACTCTAATGTTTACATACTTTAAGGCGGGCTGACATCACAGAGTTCATATATCAATAATTGCATCTATTATATATAAAGGATGATTCACATGTACATTTTTGACGGCGCTATGGGTACAATGCTCCAAGCAGCAGGCCTAGAAGAGGGCTATTGCCCAGAATTATTTAACGTGGAACGACCAGAAGTAGTAAAAAATATCCACGCACAATATTTACAACATGGTAGTGATGTAATTACTACCAATACATTTGGCGCATGCGGCCTTAAATTAGAAGATTACGATTTACAAGATCGTGTAAAAGAAATAAATATAGCAGCTGTAAAGGTTGCCAAAGAAGCAATTGCAGAGTTCAAGCCATCCGCTCGTGTAGCCGGTTCTATGGGCCCTACAGGACGTTTTTTACAACCATTGGGTAATATGAGCTTTGATTCTATTTACGATACATATAGAGAACAAGCAGAGGCTTTGATTGAAGGCGGCGTTGATTTCATCATTATCGAAACGATTATTGACGTACAAGAAATGCGTGCCGCTCTATTAGCATCTTTGGATGCTCGTGAAGCAGCAGGTAAGACTAAAGAAGATGTACAAATTATCTGTCAATTTTCTTTCAGTGAAGACGGTCGTACCATCACTGGTACGCCTCCAGAGGTTGCCACAACTATCGTAGAGGCAATGGGGGCCGATATCATCGGTATTAACTGTTCTCTTGGACCTGAACAAATCACACCGCTTATTGAAAAAATCGCTAGTGTTACTAATTTACCAATCAGCTGCCAACCAAACGCAGGTATGCCACAACTCATTAACAAACAAACGGTATTTCCGCTTTCAGCAGAAGACATGGGCCCATTGATGATTCCAATTGTTGATGCTGGTGCAAGTTATGTAGGTGGCTGCTGTGGTACAACACCAGCGCATATTCAATCAATTTCTGACGCTGTGAAAGCACATACGCCTAAGGAACGTGCTCATATTGAACCAAAAACGGTGATTACAAGTCGTACAAAATTGCTTGAATTAGGTCATAATGTTAAACCGTTGATTATCGGTGAACGCATTAACCCAACAGGTCGTAAAGTGCTTGCTCAAGAACTACGGGACGGTTCTTTCATTCGTGTAAAACGCGACGCCTTAGACCAAGTAGAAGCAGGTGCAGATATCCTCGATGTGAATATGGGGGTAGCCGGTATGGATCAAACACCTTTGATGGAAAAAGCCATCTTCGAATTGTCCATGCTTGTAGAAACGCCATTATCCATCGATACATTGGATCCTAAAGCCATGGAGGTTGCCCTTAAAAACTATCCAGGTCGCGCGCTTATCAACTCTGTAAATGGAGAAGAAGAGTCCATCACACACGTTATGCCATTGGCTAAACGCTATGGCGCTGCATTACTTTGCTTGCCAATCTGCAGTGGCGATTTACCTGAAAAGGCTGAGGATCGCGTTGCTTTGGCTGAAAGCATCGTAAATCGCGCATATGGCTATGGTTTACAACCGCACGACCTCTTGCTTGATCCATTGGTATTAACACTTGCCAGCGGCGAAGATAGTGCACGACAAACGCTTAGCACATTGCGTTTATATAAAGAAAAATTCGGTTTCCCAACTGTTATGGGCTTATCCAATATTTCCTTCGGCATGCCACAAAGGCCATATCTAAATGGACAATTCCTAACAATGGCCCTTGCATCCGGTTTGACCACACCAATCATGAATCCGCTCAACTACGCAGCTAAAAAAGCATTTGTATCGAGCACTACATTACTTGGTTGGGACCCAGGTTCTGCAGAATTCATTAAAGAATATGGTTACGAAGACGAAACAACCGCCCCAGGCAATGCGGCGCCAAAAGGTCCAGATAAAGCATCCTTTGATAGCAACGACCCATTAGCTAATATCCGCACTTGTGTAGAACAAGGCGAAAAGGAAGCTATCGTAGAACTTGTTAAAAAGGCATTAGCTGACGGCATTGATCCACTAGATATTACGAAAAAAGGGCTTTCAGAAGCCATGAACGTAGTAGGCGACAAATTCGGTTCTGGTAAATTATTCTTGCCACAAGTTATGCTCGCTGCGGAAACGATGCAAGCTGCTTTCAACACTATCAAAGAAATCATTCCAGCCAGCGACAGTTTAGATAAAGGAACCGTTGTTGTAGCCACTGTTAAGGGCGATATTCACGATTTAGGCAAGAATATCGTAGCTGCATTGCTCGAAAACAATGGTTATAAAATCGTCGATCTAGGCAAGGATGTTGACCCTGAGGTCATCGTACAAGCCATTAAGGACAACAAGGCGGCCCTCGTAGGCATTTGTTCCTTGATGACGACCACAATGCCTCAAATCGACAATACCATCGCTGCTATTCGTGCAGCCGGCCTTAAAACGAAGGTCATGGTTGGTGGCGCCGTAGTATCCCAAGATTACGCTGACCAAGCGGGCGCAGATATTTACGCCAAGGACGGCATCGCGGCTGTAAACCACGCGAACGATTTCTTTGAAACTTTGAAATAATGGCTAATCTAGGCATATAATATAGGTAATACTCATGGTGAAAGTCTAAAATAATGCTCACATAACGCATATGAGGCTTTCACCATACATAGAATAGATAAGAGGTATATGATGACATTACGTGAGAAACACCAAAAAGGCCAGTTCACCATCACCGTTGAATTGGACCCACCTAAAAGCAGTTCTGCCCAAAAGGTTTTTGAACAAGCAGCGCGCCTAAAAGGCAAGGTTGACGCCATAAACATTGCGGACAGCCCTATGTCTAAAATGCGTATGAGCCCTATTTCCTTGTCCTATTTATTGCAACATAATGAAGGCATCGAAACGATTTTCCACCTCACATGCCGTGACCGCAACATCATAGGCTTACAATCCGAACTGCTCGGTGCTGCAGCACTTGGCGTTAATAACATTTTGACACTAACAGGCGATAAGCCAGACCATGGCGACCACCCATTTGCACAATCCGTATTTGAAGTGGACTGCATGGGCTTACTAAATATTGCTAAAACATTGAACAGCGGTAAAGATTTAGCAGGTAACGACCTCGATGAACCTACGAACTTCTACATTGGCGCTACAGGTAATCCCGGTGCTCCTGATTTAGAAATCGAACGTCAAAAACTAGCTGCTAAAATCAAAAATGGTGCCCATTTCGTGCAAACACAACCTATCTATGATTTAGAACAAGCTAAACGCTATATCGACAAAATGTCTGAATTCAATGTACCTATTATGCTTGGTTTGATTCCTCTTAAAAGCTTTAAAATGGCAACATACCTTCATGAAAAAGTACCTGGAATCAACCTTACCCAAGACATTCTAGACCGCGTAGAAAAAGGCGGAAAAGAAGCGGGTACAGAAATCGCCATCGAAACCTTGGAACAAATCAAAAAAATCGCTGCAGGCGTACATATCATGCCGCTTAATGATATAGATACGACTTTGCATATTATTGATCACGTGTAAATCTTAAATAACAGCAAAAGTGCTCCCAACAGCCTCCCAAAAATGACACGCTATCGCGCTAAAGCGGGACCCGAAGTCATTTTTGGAAAGCTGTTGGGTGCTTTTTTCCTGTAATCAAATATACACATGATAAATAATATACAAGTCTTAAAGAAAGGGCCATAAGTAGGGTGTGAGGCAACAGAGGAGCGTAGCGACGCATGGGGTCCACACATCACTTAGTCGCGAACGTAAGATTTCGTAAAACGAAATCCACAGTGAGCGTAAAGTCGGTTTTGGAAGGACATTCCTTTTTATTCATTTATAAGACATTACACGTGATTAAATAATATGCAAATCTTAAAAGAACAGGGAACAAATCAAAATTGATTTGTTCCCTGTTTCGTTATACTGTAAAAAAATAGACCATTCCAAAAACGATTTCGGGCTCCGCGAAGCGCAGTAGCGTATCGTTTTTTGGGATGGTCTATTTTTTATAACGGTTTATCCTTTATCTCTTTTGGTTTTCTCGGATATTTCCCAGGTGTTGTTCCTGTTTTCTTAATGTACACGATAGCTCGTTTATCGTCTAGTGTCGGTAAGGTCACGGTTCTTACATCTTCGATGGATGCTTTTAATGTGCTAAGGGCTTTATCAGATTCGCCGACTTCTTCTTCGTAAATAGCGCCTTTTAAGGCGATAACATAGCCTCCATGTTTAACGTAGGGCACGGTCCATTCTAATAAGATGGGCAATCTTGCAACGGCACGGCTTGTGGCGATATCAAAGCTTTCACGATAGTCCTGATGGCTCAAATCTTCAGCGCGTCCATGTAAGGTCTTGCAGTTCGTCAATTGCAATTCGTCGATAACGGACTCAAGGAAGGTAAGGCGTTTCTTGAGGGAATCAAACAAGGTCACGTGCAAGGTTCTGTCATAGATGGCCAAGGGAATGCCAGGAAAACCAGCACCAGTTCCGACATCGATAATGAAGGATCCAGATTTGATAATTTTCGAATCATAACAAGATAGAGAATCAATCATGTGCTTAACCACGACTTCTTTCATATCCGTAATACCGGTGAGGTTAAGATATTTATTTGTTTCAATCATGCGTGCATAGTACACGTAAAAATCTTTTGCTTGCTGCAGTGTGCATGACAATCCAAATGCTGCCATTTGTGAAAGCATATATTCTACAAACTCAGATTCACTAGCGATAGGCACATCATATTTTTCTTTCATCGGTGCTCCTAACTATATGTATGTAATTCAGGATAAAATTCATTTATTCGCGCTGTAAGACCCATTTATGTGCTTCTATGATAAATTATATACAAATCACTCAAAAAAGAGCATACAAGCGAAATATAAGAGTCATATTTGTATCTATTATACCATATTCTCAACATATTCTCATTTATTATATAGATAAAAGTGCAAAAAGAGGAGGTACGCATAAAAATCTTATATCATCTAAACCGCCTCATAATTGTAAACCTATTTTGTTAACCTTCTAACACATCCTTTTCCAAATTTATATATCTTATTTCTACCTTTTAAATTTTACTGTTTATCTTTAATTTATCACTATGAATTTTTCTTCATATACAGATTATTTTGTCTATTCTGAATGTACACTTAATATACTTCTATAGTGTACATATTTTACTGGTAGAATAATATATATTTTATAAATATTCATATGAATATACAAACTTTTACGTATATACTCACTTTTACATTTATAAAAAATAAAGCTTGCTAATGGTATCATTTATGGATACACTACAATCAATAGGAAGTGATACCCATGAAACAAAAATGTATGTGGTTCTTATTTAAACTTGGGCTATCCTTATTTACTCCAGATTATATGAGTCAAGGTCGCGAAGTCGATGAGCATCAGGAACGGGAAACCTTATAACAGAAAAAGCTAGTTAATCAAAAACGATTAGCTAGCTTTTTCTATTATGTAATTACTTATCGCAATTATTTACTTCTATTGTATTGTTCCAATTGAATTAGCAGAACAGACACATCCGCCGGGGAGACGCCAGAGATACGGCTGGCTTGGCCGATGGAGTGAGGGCGAATTTTGTTGAGCTTTTGTTGCGCTTCAAGGGAAATACCTTTAATTTCTGTATAATCCCATTCTTTTGGAAGAATTTTTTCTTCCAGCTTGCGAACCTTCTCAACTTGTTCCATTTGCTTTTTGATGTAACCTTCGTAGGTAATGGCAATATCCATAGCTTCTTCTACGTCAGGTGTAAAGCGTTTCAAACCGAATGCATCAGCTACGGTAGCATAGGAGAGTTCGTTACGTTTCACCAAATCATATGCGTGGATGCCTGTTTTGATAGGGGCTGTGCCCACGCTTTCAAGCAAGGCTTGCGTTTCCTTGGACGGATTGACAGGTGTGTTGCGCAACAATTCCATACCTTCTTCAATGGCCACTTTTTTAGCTGTAAATTTAGCCCAACGATCGTCTTTCACAAGGCCGATTTCACGACCTTTTTCGGTAAGGCGCATATCTGCATTATCTTGACGAAGCAATAGACGGTATTCACTACGGCTCGTCATCATGCGGTACGGTTCGTTTGTACCTTTTGTCACGAGATCATCGATGAGAACGCCAATGTATGCTTCGGAGCGAGCAAGGATGAAAGGTTCCTTACCTTCGAGCCATAAAGCAGCATTAATACCAGCCATTAGACCTTGTGCAGCCGCTTCTTCATAACCAGATGTGCCATTGGCTTGACCTGCAGAGTAGAGGCCTTCAATATGTTTCACTTGAAGGGCTGGCGTCAATTGTGTTGGGTTCAAGCAATCGTATTCAATAGCATAGGCAGGACGCATGATTTCGACGTTTTCAAGACCAGGAATGGTGCGAAGGAATGCGTATTGTACGTCCATAGGAAGGGATGTACTCATGCCTTGTACATACATTTCATTTGTGCCCGTTCCTTCTGGTTCTACGAATAATTGATGGCGTTCTTTATCGGCAAAGCGCACCACCTTATCTTCGATGGAAGGGCAGTAGCGCGGGCCAACACCTTCAATTTTACCGCTGTACATAGGAGCACGATGAATATTGCTTTTAATAATCTCATGCGTTTCCTTATTCGTATACGTCAACCAGCACACATCTTCGTTGCGGTTGATCCATTCGTCCATAAAGGAAAAGGCATGATGATGTGCATCGCCTTCTTGGACGGCCATATTTTCAATATTAAGCGTCCGTTTATCTACGCGAGCTGGCGTGCCAGTCTTAAAGCGCATCAATTCAACGCCATTGTCTAGTAGGGATTGAGAAAATTGTTCCGCTACCCGTTGCCCATTTGGGCCACCTACATAGTCGATATCGCCGATGAGGATTTTGCCTTTCAAATAGGTCCCTGTACAAAGAATGACAGCCTTAGCGCCATAGAATTCTCCAAGCTCTGTAACGATGCCTGTTACCTTGCCATCCTCAACCTTGAGCTCCGTAACCATGATTTGCTTAACATTGAGATTATCCGTATTTTCCAAGGTATGTTTCATCAAATGTTGGTATTTAATTTTATCCGATTGGCAGCGCAAGGAATGCACTGCAGGGCCTTTACCCATGTTGAGCATACGCATTTGAATGGCCGTAGCATCCGCATTGATACCCATTTGACCGCCCAACGCATCAAGCTCATACACAAGATGGCTTTTACCAGGGCCGCCAACGGCAGGGTTGCACGGCATAAGTGCAATATTATCCAAACTGATGGTCGCCATCAACGTGCGATGACCCATTCGGGCACAGGCGAGGGCCGCCTCACAACCAGCATGACCACCACCGATGACGATGACATCATAATTATCTACAGTATACATATCTATTGAATTCCTTATATTTATTACTTATTTTGAAATGTATATGGAATGATAACTTCCAAAAAACTCCACCGGCCGGGTCTGACTTCGGCCTACGGCCTTCGCAGGGCCAAAGTCGTTTTTTGAAAGCCATCATTCCATATCTACATTACTTACCGAGACAAAATCTACTAAATAGTTCATCTATCATACTTTCACGAATAGTATCGCCCGTGATGTCGCCTAGTAGTTCCCAGGCGCTGCGCAAATCGGTAGCGACAAAGTCTACTGGCATGCCCATATCGATGGAGGAGAGGGCTTGTTCTACCTGAGCCTTTGCTTGTTCTATGAGGCTGATATGGCGCACGTTACTGATCATGGCGCTGTTGTCTTGTTTTACGCGACCGCCATAGACGAGTTCTTGCACCCATTTAGAGAGAACTGCAGATCCTTCGCCGTCTTTGGCACTGATGCGTTCGATAGCTGTAAATGTGCCGTGTTCTTCGATATTTTCGTCTGTAACGACTTGTGCCACGTCGGACTTATTAAGGAGTACGATGGTATTCAAACCGCTAACAGAGGTCAAAATTTCGATTTCTTCAGGGGTCAATGGGGTAGACCCATCGATAACGCAGAGCACGATATCTGCTTTGTTAATATAATCGCGAGCACGCTCCACGCCGAGGGCCTCCACCGTATCTTGTGTGTCTCGAATACCTGCCGTATCGATGAGGCGTAATGAAATGCCTTCTACGGTCATATATTCTTCAATACTATCCCGCGTTGTCCCCGGAATATCCGTTACAATAGCGCGATTTTCGCGCAAGAGAGCGTTCATAAGACTCGATTTACCTGCATTTGGACGGCCTACAATAACCGTCGTAATACCGTCGCGAATAAGGCGACCTGTGTTTGCTGTGGACAACAAATCATCCATAGCTTTCAAAATAGGCTCTAGCTGCTCACGAACCTCTTGGCTCGTTACATCCTCGATATCCTCCTCTGGATAATCGATAGTTACCTCTAAATGAGCAATCATAGCAATGAGCTGTTCACGCACATCTTTTACAAAGGACGAAACTGTGCCGTCCAGCTGCGATACAGCGAGAGAGAGGGAGTCCTCTGTTTTTGCTTCAATAATATCAATAATCGCCTCCGCTTGGGTGAGGTCGATACGTCCGTTCATAAAAGCGCGCTTCGTAAATTCGCCGGCTTCAGCCATGCGCACATCGTGATTTACGAGCAATTTCAAGATTTGTCGAACCGGCACAATACCGCCGTGACACTGAATTTCTACCACGTCTTCTGCGGTGTAAGAATGAGGGCCTTTCATTAATAACACAAGAACCTCATCGATGGTCTTGTTCGTCGCTGGATCCACAATAGTCCCGTATTGAATCGTTCTATTTTGGCGGTCCATCAACGGCACGGTGCCAGCACTCTTGAACAGGCTATTTACAATAGGAAAACTATCCTTGCCGCTGACCCGAATAATACCAACCCCGCCGATGCCGGGCGGCGTCGCAATGGCCGCTATTGTATCATCTATATACATAAAAATCTCCGTACTTCGAATATCTTTAATTTCTTCGCCTGTGAAAGTTAAACTAAACCAATCTTACCCATGCGAAGATTACCTTAAGTTAGCTTTCACCATAACTTATTGATTGCGATAACGATGGTGTTCCAAAACCTCCACCGTACCTATATTAGAAATTAGAAAAGTGATGCCAGTATTCCGAAACCGACTTTGGCCCTGCGAAGGCCGTAGGCCGGAGTCAGACCCGGCCGGTGGAGGTTCTCGGAATACAGGCATTACTATCATTATTTCTTATATGAAATCACAATGTGACGGAATGGTTCATCACCAGCGGATTCTGTGACGATGTGTTTATCATCATGCAACGCCGTATGAATGATTTTGCGTTCAAATGCATTCATAGGTTCTAAGGAAACCTTTTGACGGTTACGTTTTACCTTAGCTGCAAGGCGTTTTGCAAGATTGATCAACGTTTCTTCACGACGAGCACGGTAATTTTCCACATCCACCACGATGTGACAATGGCCAGACACCTCTTTGTGAGCCACCAAATTCGTTAAATATTGGATAGCATCAAGGGTTTGACCGTGTTTACCAATCAAGATACCAAGGTCTTCACCATGTACTTGGAACGTGATTTTATCACTGGTAAACATCTTTTCAATCATCACGATAAGGCCCATTTGAGCAAACATCTTTTCAAGGAATTCCTTACCTTTTTCAGCGATGATTTGTTGTGTTTCTTTTGAAAGCTCTTGTTTAGCTTTCACAGATACAGGTGAATCATCAACAGATTCAGCCACATCGCGTTCATCAGTCGCAACAGGCACATCCGATACAGCATCAGAAGTCTCAGCGATGACTTCTTTTTCTTCTTCCGTAGCCGCAGCTGATACCGTTGTATAGAACAAACGAACCACAGCTGGTTTACGGCCAATACCTAAAAAACCATTAGAAGGTTGTTCAATAACCTTTGTTTCTACCAATTCACGGCCATCTATAGAAAGTTCTGCAACCCCTTTAGCGATGGCATCTTCAATCGTTTTAGCAGATACATCGATAAATTCCATAGTGCCTCCTATTTATTAGCTTCTAAGCCTTTGTAAATGAAATGTTGTTGCACCAATTGGAACACATTGGATACAATCCAGTAAATAACAAGACCAGATGGGAAGTTCAAGGAAATGTAACCGATGAACAATGGCATAAAGATTTGCATAATCTTTTGTTGTTGTGCAGCGGCACCACTAGCACCCATACCAGTTTGTCGGGACATAAGCCATGTGGACAAAGCACTCAATACTGGCAAAATGTAGTATGGATCTGCTTCGCCAAGGCTAGGAAGCCATAAGAAATGTTCGAATTCAGGATTGTAAGGATATCCTTGCAATGCGTAGAAAATAGCAATCAAGAACGGCATTTGCACCAATAAAGGCAAGCAGCCAGCCAATGGGTTTACGCCCATTTCTTTGTACATAGCGCCCATCTCAGCTTGTAAACGTTGAGGGTCGTTTTTGTATTTCTCTTGAAGCTCTTTCATGCGAGGTTGTAACTCTTGCATTGCTTTCATAGATTTAATTTGTTTTACTGTCAACGGCGCTAAAATCGCTTTAATAATGACAGTAATGATGATAATAGCCACCCCATAGCTTGGGAAGCCGACCATGTCAGTGAAGTTGAAAGCATATGTCACAAGTGTGCGCATAAATTCAACTAAATAGTTAAAAATTTCCATTGTTTCTCCTTCGAGTGCAGGTCAAAATTAGGTTCCTTCGCGCATCCATATATCGTTATGGTATGGTCTAAATTTCATCCATACAGATGCTCAGGTATTTCCAAAACTGTGCTCGCTTAGACGAATATTATTTGTGAAAGTTTTCACTAACGCCATTTTACTATTACTTGTGAAAGCCCTAACTAGCGTTAGCTTTCACCAAAACCAATCTACGGAACGGGATCATACCCGCCCTTGTGGAATGGATGACAACGCAAAATGCGTTTTAGCCCAAGCCAGCTACCTTTCAAAGGCCCATATTTTTCAATGGCCTGCAGAGTATATGCGGAACAAGTGGGATAATATCGGCAACATCCCGGTTTGAGAGGGGAAATGGCAATCTGATAGAAGCGAATAACGAGCCATAAAACAAAGGTAATCCCTCGTTTTATACAATTTAATACAGTTATGCATGTATTTTTCATAGAATTCACCATGATTGGATTAGCGTATGTATCTAAGACATTTCCACCAAATCCATATACCTCATAATACGCGAATAGGACCAAAGCATAGCGCTGTCCATGCTTGTGGTCCTATATAGGATTATACTAAGAGCTTGCTTTTACGCAATAAGTACAGTATTTCCTTTTCCGCTCGTTCATAGGTTGCGTCCTTCAGAGGGCCACGTCCAACGATAACAATATGATACCCTTCGCGAATTTGATGCTGATTGAGGCGATATACCTCTTTCATAAGGCGACGTGCTCGATTGCGTTCAACCGCACAACCCACCTTTTTACCCGTCACAAATCCGATGCGAGTCTTTTGCTTCGCTACAGGCATACGATATAACACACATAGGCGTCCTACCTCGTACTTACCATGCTTATACACAAGGCGATATTCATTATTGTTTATAATACGTCTCGTTTTATCTAAGCGGTAATCCATTGTATCGTCCGAGTCCTATAGAATAGAAAAACTTGGCAAGAGCGCCAAGTTTTCTGAAAGCTCTTGCTGAGCCATTATATTATGCAGATAAGCGTTTTCTGCCTTTAGCACGTCTTCTTTTTAATACGAGACGGCCACCGATAGTTTTCATGCGTTCACGGAAACCATGGGTACGTTTTCTCCAAAGAGTATTTGGTTGATATGTACGTTTCATTAGTAAAACACCTCCTCGTTATATATTTGTTTTACTTATACCATAACAGGGTAATTATAGAGGGAAAACGCAAATCTGTCAATAAAAAACAGGTGTTTTCTTAGCATTTTTAGTATGTGCGAAACCGATATCACACTATTTTTGAATATATAATTTGTTTGCTGCCAACATTTTCATAATTTAGTAATGAGGAAAGGGCCATGATTTTTCGCTCCACCGGCCGGGTCTGACTCCGGCCTGCGGCCTCCGCAGGGCCAAAGTCGCTGCAAAATCATGGCCCTTTCCTCATTCTACTGTAACCATGAAAACGTCAAACAAATTATATTGCATTCAAAGATCATCCTATCGGTTTCGCATCACTAAAAACAAACAAGTAAATACCTGTTTTTTTATTGAAACAGATTGCGCGCACCTTCCCTTAGTAGGGAAGACAGAATCTACTATTTTAGAGCAACATACATACACCTCTTTTAAAATAGAACAGGCCTGTTCTATTTTTTGGAACACCCTATACACATACCTATTTTGAATTAGTACACGCCTGTTCTATTTTACAGAACACCCTATACACATACCTATTTTGAATTAGTACACGCCTGTTCTATTTTCCGGAACACCCTATACACATACCTATTTTGAATTAGTACACGCCTGTTCTATTTTACAGAACACCTTATACACATACCTATTTTGAATTAGTACACGCCTGTTCTATTTTTCGGAACACCCTATACACATACCTATTTTGAATTAGTACACGCCTGTTCTATTTTCCGGAACACCCTATACACATACCTATTTCGAATTAGTACACGCCTGTTCTATTTTTTAGACACCACATATTATCCTTCTTCCCATTATGAAATTTGTTTATTTTAGCTAGTTTTAGATTAAAGTAGGTTTGGTGGTCACTTTTTCGCGACTTTAGCCCTGCGAAGCCCGAAGGCCAGAGACAGACCCGGCCGTTATCCTTCTCCCATTATGAAATTTGTTTATTTTAGCTAGTTTTAGATTGAAGTAGGTTTGGTGATCACTTTTTCGCGACTTTGGCCCTGCGAAGGCCGTAGGCCGAAGACAGACCCGGCCGGTGGAGCTAAAAAGTGACCACCAAACCGGATTTAGATAAAAATGCTAAAATAAACAAATTCCATAAAAGTTATCCACAGATTGAATGACAATCTTCCTCATTTTTGGTACAATCATAATTGAAATTAGTAAAAAATATATATTTTTATAAGTTTTTTTCGGATAGTTTAGAAAAGTTATCCACATTTTTTCTCTTTTGACCTGTGAATAGTATAAACTCAGTATTTATAAGGTTGGAAGGGAATTTTATTTTCTCTTATTCACAAGTTGTGCACAGGTTATTCACAGGCATTTGTGGTTTTTCCACAGTTTTAGAATAAGTTATGCACATAATAACGAAAGTTATACACATTTTTAGTAAAAGTTATACACAAGAGGAACAAAATGCAAGCAGCTGATATTAATGATATATGGGAACGTATATTACAAGTAGCAAAACAAACACTGCCGCCTGCGATTTATTCAAGTTTGAGTACTTCTCTCATACCGATGAGTATAGATAATAATTCTATACACATTGGGGTTATGCAGAGTTTTATAAAAAGTGTCATCGAATCTCAGCAAACGGTAAGTAAGTTGTTAACAGATGCCATCAAGCAAGTGACAGGCAAAGAATTAAATATGGTTTTATTGGATTTGTTTCCACAAAAGGATGATGTTCCAACAGCACCGCATGTAGCAGATACTTTCACAGAGAATACTGCAGAAAATACTAGTACGAACACTATAGAAAATACGGTGGTAAGTGACGTGGACAATATCGATAAAAAATCCTCTAAACCTGCAAAGCAGGAGATTCCATATCAAGAGGAATTTTACACACCGGTGTACGCAGATCCTGTGTATATCCAGCGTAAAGAGGTGGACGAGTTAATTCCAGATGAACCGATGTTTCCTGTAGAGCAGCCACAAATGGTGCAAACGTTGCAATCTACGGATATTCCTATCGATTTGTCATCATCACAGCTCAACAGTGGGTATCGATTTGATAATTATATTACAGGCAATGCAAACCGCATTCCGTTTGGAGCAGCCCAAAATGTGTCGGAACATCCTGGCGGCGATTATAATCCACTCTTTATCTACGGTCCATCGGGCCTCGGTAAAACGCATTTGATGCACGCCATCGGCAATGCCATCGTTGAAAGATATCCTAATCTCAAGGTGATGTGCACAACGAGCGAAAAGTTCATGAATTTATTCATCGAATCCATACGCAAGCGGCAAGGAGAGTTGTTCCGCAATACGTTCCGCAACATCGACGTATTGCTCATCGATGATATTCAGTTCTTGGAAAATAAAGAGGGCACGAAAACAGAGTTTTTCAACACCTTCAATGAATTATTGGACAATAACAAGCAAATCGTCCTCACCAGCGATACCATGCCAAACGACATGGATCAATTCGAAGAGCGCTTGCGTTCTAGATTCCAAGCGGGCTATGTGGCGACCATGGAAAATCCAGATTTGGAAACGCGTATCGCCATTTTGAAAGCCCTCGTTGAAAAGGAAAACAACAAGAATCGTAATCTCGTTATCGACAATGATGCCATCAACTACGTGGCGTTGCAATTCGATGAAAACATTCGCGTACTACAAGGGGCTTTCAATAAACTCATCGGTACTGCATCCTTAGAACAACGGACCAGCAGCATCGATTTGGAGTACACGAAGAAAACATTATCCGATATCATCACGACGGAACGGGTAACACTTATCGACATTGAGTCCATTCAAGACTTTATCAGTACCTATTTTAATATTAAGAAACAAGATTTGTTAGGCAAGAAACGGAAGGCTCAGTTCGCATTTCCACGGCAAATTGCCATGTATTTGTGCCGCGATGTGATTAATGAAAGCTACCCACAAATCGCAGCGGCTTTTTCCAGAGATCATACGACGATTTTGCATGCATACGATAAGATCAGTAAAGAAATCTACAAGAATCCGGAAACAAAACAAATTATCCTAGACATCAAATCAAAGCTTTCATCACTCAACTAAAACGGGTGTGGATAACTCTGTGGATATGTTGTGTATAAATCTGTGGATATTGAGGAATTTAATATTTTCTGTGATTATGTGGATAACCTAAAACAAGGTATACACATACTTATCCACAACTGTGGAAACGCATGAAATCTAGAAAACTTTCACATGTACACACATTCACAGCGCCTACTACAAATACTACTAAACTAACAAACAAATCAAAAACATATCAGAAAACCGATCTATCGTTGATTATCTATAGAGGACCAACGAAAATCGCACAACGAATATTACAAACAAGGAGAGTATTTACGTTATGAACATCAAATTCCCTAAGGCCAATCTCCAAAAAGCCATTAACGTTCTACAAAAAGTATCACAAAATAAAACAAGTTCAAATCTACCAGGTTCCATTTATATAACAACAAAAAACAATCAAGTGGAACTACAAGGCAACGATTTTGAATTGGGCATTAAATTAACAATCGACGCCGATATCTTAGAACCAGGTACATTAGTGGTTGCTTCTCGTTACTTCCAAGAATTAATCCGCAAATTACCAGGTGAAACGATTCAATTGAGCAAACCTGAGGATGGCAATACGCTAAAAATCACATCCGGTTCCTCTGAATTTAATTTAGTAACCTTGCATCCAGATGATTTCTCCTTAGTAGAACAAATTCACGACCAAGATTATGTCAATATCGATAGCCAAGCTATGAAAGAACTCATCGACCTTACGAACTATGCAGCAGCAAGCGACGATGATCGCCCTGTATTTGCTGGTGCTTTGCTCGAAATTAAAGATGCAAACGACAAAGAAGTGACTATGGTTGCTACTGATACACATCGCATGGCTGTTAAAAAGGTAACCATCGATGAACCTGCCACATCTCCTATGCGCGTTATCATTCCAACAAAGGCTTTGGCAGAAGTATCTCGTTTATTGCCAACAGATAATCCTTCTATTATTAAAATTATTTGGAACCGTACACAAATCGTATTCATGTTCGAATCCATCTACATTATTTCCCGTTTAATCGAAGGCACGTACCCAGAATACGAAAAGGTAATTCCTGCTCAATTCGATTCTAGTGCCGTTGTAGATCGCAAGGAATTTGCCGGCGCCGTTGATCGCGTATCCTTGTTGGCAAAGGATATGAGTTATAACGTAATTCGCTATGACTGGTCCGAAGAACAAGTGACTTTATCCAGCCAAAATGCTGAAATTGGTATGGCGAAGGAAGAAATTCCTGTGGAATTTAAGGGCACACCATTCACGATTTCCTTTAATGGTCGTTATATTTCTGATATCTTGCGTCATAGCACAGGCGATAACATCCACATGTATTTAAAACAAAATGGTCCTGTTGTGATTCGCCAAGATAATAATCCGAACTATACCTATGTAGTAACACCTGTTCGTACAAATTCTTAATTGTCAGATATGGTAATTTATTCTCATTTTTTTATGAAAGCCAATTCTACGATTAGTTTTTATATTGAGAATTTAGTATGTACTATATATAGATTATTGTATATTTGTATGTATAAAAATTCATAATACCAAGTATATAATGATGCGTTTTAGTTATGGTTATATACTTGGTACATTCTGTAAATTGTCCACTATAGGAGGACGTTATGAAACAACAACCTGTACCAATCCATACGGAGTACATTCAAATCGATCAATTGCTTAAATTAGAAGGCGTCATCGAAACAGGGGGCCAAGTAAAAGGGCTCATCGATGATCAAGTGCTGACATTAAATGGCACCATCGTTACAGAAAAACGCAAAAAATGTCGCGTTGGCGATGTGATTGGTGTAGAAGGCCTCGATGTGGAATTCATCGTTACCAAAGAGGAGGCATAATCGGTGAGAATTAACTCACTGCAATTGTTCCAGTTTCGCAACTATAAGGATTTAACCCTTGATTTGCAGCCTGAAATCATCGTCTTGTACGGTACCAATGGGGCTGGTAAAACCAATATTTTAGAGGCTATTTACGTCGGTACTATTGGTAAAAGCCACCGTACAAATGATACGTCGGATATGCTTTTATTTAACGCTAATGAAGCGGGCATTGTGGTGAACTTTGAGAAAAAGGAGACACCACAAAAGGTTAATATTAAGCTATTTCGACAAGGTCCTAAGGATATCCGCTTAAATGATACTAAGATTTCGCAAAAGGAATTGATTGGTACTTTAAATACGGTCATCTTCTGCCCAGAGGATTTACAGCTCATCAAGGGCAGTCCATCGGGTCGTCGCAGATTTTTAGATATGGAAATATCCCAAACGAGCGCTACTTATTATCATCAATTATTGCAATATAATCGTTTATTGCAACAACGGAATACATTATTGAAGGAATATCGCGGTAAACAGAATATTCCTCTTGCTGAATGGGATGTACAACTGGCGGATATGGCGGCTTTCATCGTAAAAAAACGGATGGAAAGTTTAAAGAAAATCAATTTGCTTATCGATTTGATGAATCGTAAATTGACGGGAGGCCTAGAAAATCTCACCATAGGCTATGAACAACCATATGGGGAAGAGGGTCATATAGTGTACACGAAGGAGGCCTTTTACGATTTACTGCAAGAGGCATTGCCTCAAGATCGTCATCGCATGACGACAAGCGTAGGTCCTCATCGCGATGATTTACGATTCTTTTCAGATGCTATCGATTTAAAAAAATTTGGATCCCAAGGGCAACAGCGGACGGCTGTGCTTTCACTAAAACTGAGCGAATTAGAATTCATCAAATCCGAAGTAGGCGAATATCCCGTATTGCTCTTAGACGATGTGTTGAGCGAGCTCGACGAGGCGAGACGGAACAATTTGTTGCAGTTCATTCATAAACGCATTCAAACCGTCATTACCACGACGGATATACATGATTTTGAAAATATGCAAGGTGTTCAATTTATTCAATGTCAGGAGGGGCATATCCATTATGGAAAGCCTTGAAATGTGCTTACCTGGTGGCCTACATGAATTAGGTTTACTGGAACAATTTAAACTAAATACACTCATTCATCATTGGCGTGATGTGGTGGGCCCCATTTATGCTGGTCATACGCGCATTATCGACATCAAACCTCCGAAAATTGTGCTCAGCGCGGATAATTCGCAGTGGATGCAAGAGGTTAAGATGAACCAAAAACGCATCCTCAAGGCCATTAATGACTATTATAAAAGTGATATCATCACTGAAATGGTCCTTATTATGCATCGGCAGAGCTATGTGAAAGAAACGGTGAATACTGAAATTTTGAAAATAGATATGCCCGACATCGATGGCTATATCGACATGTCGAAAATCGTCTTGTCCAATGATGATATGAAATCTATTGATGATATGGTTGAAAGCTTAGCAGAAGATACATTAAAAGAACCGTTTCGAAAGGTGCTCATTAGCAGCCGCAAAAAGGAAATCTATTTGCTAGAACACGGCTATCATCGATGCGAGCGCTGTCATACGTTGATGAGCAGGCAAACAAAATATTGTGTGTCCTGCGAATATGAAATGCATCGCAATCATATTAATGATATAAAAACACAAATTAGACGACGTCCATATATAAAATATAGCGAAGCTCAACAATACATCAAATGCACCTTTAAAGACTTTTCCATAGCTATGCGAGAATTGATTTATTTTTATTTAGATAAGGTCTACCATGGGTCTACGAGCCGAAACCATATGTACATGGCTACCATGCTCATCACCCATAAACGGCTTGAAGAACTGACAGACCAGCACGTTATCAACTTGTGTAATAAATATAGATCAAAATTCTTAAGCGAGGAAAAACAAAAAGAGCTAAATATGTTACGTGGAGTATTGGAATAGCATTAGGCTGTATGAGGTGGATAGGGAGTACTTTCGCAGCGACTTTGGCCCTGCGGAGTCAGACCCGGCCGGTGGAGCGAGAAAGCACTCCCCATCCACCTCAAAAGAATAAGGAGATTTATGTACTTACATATTGGCGATAATTTTAGTATTCCTATGAATTCAATTCTTACGATGATTCATGCGGAGTCTGGTAAGCATCATAGGACGGGCATTTCGCATTATGACGCAGAGGTTATATATATTGTGCCCGAGGATAAGGTAAAGACGTATATTGTAACAGATGATGGTGTGTATGCATCTGGTATATCACTTAAAACGCTTAAAAAAAGGATTGATGAGTTTTATATGCTGCTAAGTAGCAAATTATAGGGCTTTCACGATATAAGCAATCTATAGTATAATAAAGAGATAATCTAGCACCGCAGATGTGTTGTGTATTAGCATATTGCGGTTTATGTCGTTAGGAGGAGTTTGTTTAATGGCTGAAGAAAATTATGGCGCTCAGAATATACAAGTTCTTGAGGGTCTAGACGCGGTCCGTAAACGCCCAGGGATGTACATTGGTAGTACGTCCATTCGCGGTTTGCATCACCTCGTTTATGAAGTAGTAGACAATTCAGTGGACGAAGCGCTCGCAGGGTATGCGACGCATATCGAAGTATCCATTAATGAAGATAATAGTATTACCGTTGTCGATGATGGTCGTGGTATTCCAACAGGAATGCATGAGTCTGGCATGTCTGCGGTAGAGTTGGTTTTAACAAAATTGCATGCTGGCGGTAAATTCGGCGGTGGCGGCTATAAGGTGTCCGGCGGTCTTCACGGTGTAGGTATTTCCGTAGTCAATGCGTTGAGTGAATGGACTAAGGTTCAAGTATCTCAAAATGGCATCATTCAAGAAATCGATTTTGCACGCGGTCACAAAACATCTGAATTGCACGAAATTGGCAAGGCAGAAGGTACTGGTACAACTGTTATTTTCAAACCTGATTCTGAAATCTTTGAAACGACGGTGTTCAATTTCGATACATTGAAAATTCGTTTACAAGAGTTGGCATTCCTTAACAAAGGTCTTCGCATCACATTGAGTGATTTGCGCCAAGAGGAACCTCGCATTGAAAGCTTCCATTACGAAGGTGGTTTAAGTTCTTTCATTACATTCTTGAACGAAAATAAAGAAGTTGTTAACCCAACTGTTATAGACATCGAAAATACAAAGGATGACGTTGTGGTAGACGTGGCGTTGCAATACAACGATAGTTACAGCGAAAACTTGTTGTCCTTCGTAAACAACATCAACACTGTTGACGGCGGTACCCATTTATCCGGTTTCCGTGCTGCCTTGACGCGTACCCTCAATGATTATGGCCGTAAATCCGGTTTAATCAAGGAAAATGAAAGCAATCTTTCCGGCGAGGATGTACGTGAAGGTTTGACAGCGGTTGTGTCTGTGAAAGTATTAGAACCTCAGTTCGAAGGTCAAACTAAAACAAAACTTGGCAATAGCGAAGTTAAAGGTATTACCGATGTTATCGTATCTGAAGGTCTTAAAACATTCTTTGAAGAACATCCACAAGATGCGAAGAAAATCATTGAAAAAGCAACGATGGCAAGTCGTGCTCGCGAGGCAGCTCGTAAGGCCCGCGATTTGACACGCCGTAAAAATGCGTTGGAAGTATCCAGTCTTCCTGGTAAATTGGCAGATTGCTCCGAAAAAGATACATCTATGACAGAAATTTATTTAGTCGAAGGTGATTCTGCGGGCGGTTCTGCAAAACAAGGTCGCGATCGTCGTTACCAAGCGATTTTACCATTGCGTGGTAAAATTCTTAACGTAGAAAAGGCACGTCTTGATAAGATTTTAGCGAATAACGAAATTCGTTCCATGATTACCGCATTTGGTACAGGCATTGGCGATGAATTCGATATTACAAAATCCCGTTATAACAAGATTATCATCATGACAGATGCGGACGTTGATGGCGCTCACATCCGTACATTGCTTCTCACATTCTTCTACCGCTATATGAAACCATTAGTAGAAGAAGGCCATATCTACATCGCACAACCGCCTTTATACCAAATCAAAAAAGGCAAATCTCATTGGTATGTGTACTCTGATGCAGAACTTACAGCTAAGCTTGATGAAGTAGGCCGTGATGGTATTACAATTCAACGTTACAAAGGTTTAGGTGAAATGAATCCTGAACAATTATGGGAAACAACAATGAACCCTGAAAATCGTACGATTTTACAAGTTAGCTTAGAGGATTCTATCGAAGCTGATAAAATCTTTACGGTGCTCATGGGCGACAAGGTTGAACCTCGACGTAAATTTATTGAAGACAACGCAAAATATGTGCGCAATCTAGATTTGTAAGAGGTGACCCATGGCAGATAATCAGAATACTAACGTAGAGTATACTTCTAATACTCAAAAACATTTAAAACGATCCCTCAAAGCGCGTCATATGAATATGATCGCCTTGGGTGGTGCCATCGGTACAGGTTTATTCGTAGCCGGTGGTGAAGTAGTAAGTACGGCTGGTCCTGGTGGTGCACTTGTGGCCTATGGCCTCATCGGCATCATGGTATATTTCCTCATGACATCCCTTGGGGAAATGGCGACGTACTTGCCGATTCCAGGTTCTTTCGGGACCTATGCAAAACGCTATGTAGACCCTGCCTTTGGCTTTGCCTTAGGTTGGAACTACTGGTTTAACTGGGCTATTACATTGGCTGCCGAAGTATTGGCAGGGGCACTCATCATGAAATATTGGTTTCCTGACATACCGGCCATCGTTTGGTCCGCATTGTTCCTATTAATTCTATTTGGGCTTAACTATTTGTCCACTCGTTCCTTTGGTGAAAGCGAGTACGTATTCTCGTCCATCAAGGTTATTACCGTTTTCGTATTCCTATTCTGTGGCTTTATGCTCATCTTTGGTATCGGCGGTACATCCCCTGGATTTGAGAATTGGACAGTAGGGGAAGCACCATTCGTAGGAGGTTGGGAATCCATCCTTGCTATCTTCATGGTGGCTGGTTTCTCCTTCCAAGGTACTGAGCTTATCGGCGTAGCCGCTGGGGAAGCAGAAGACCCTGAAAAGAACGTGCCAAAAGCGATTAACTCCATCTTCTGGCGTATCCTATTGTTCTATATTGGGGCTTTCACAGTTATCGGTTTCCTCATTCCTTACACTGATCCAAACCTATTGAATTCCAGTGTAGAAAACGTATCCATTTCTCCATTTACACTCGTATTTGACCGTTTTGGATTCGCGTTTGCCGCTAGCTTTATCAATGCTATCATCTTGACTGCTGTATTGAGTGCTGGTAACTCTGGCCTATATTCCTCTACGCGTATGCTTTACGCACTCGCTAAGGAAGGTCAAGCACCACAAATCTTTGCAAAACTCAACAAACGCGGCGTTCCAGTTCCTGCATTGATATTGACTACAGCCATTGGCTTGTTTGCATTCCTTACAAGCTTTATCGGCGAAGGTACAGCGTATACATGGATTGTTAATATCTCCGGCCTTTGCGGTTTCATCGCTTGGGTAGGTATTGCCATTTCCCATTATCGCTTCCGCCGTGCGTTCATTGCACAAGGTAGAGACCTTAAAGAATTGCCTTACAAGGCGTGGTTGTTCCCAGTTGGTCCAATCTTGGCGTTCATCCTATGCGTTATCATCATCTGTGGCCAAAACTACTCCGCTTTCACAGGCGATACCATCGACTGGTACGGCGTATCCGTTGCATATATCGGATTGCCTATCTTCTTCGCTGTTTACCTAGGTTACAAATACATCAACAAAACTAAACTCGTTCCGTTGAAAGAAGTAAACCTAGACCGCGATTTTGATAAATAAAAACGCAATACAATTAGACCTATTCATTATGAAAGTAGTGAATAGGTCTTTTTTTGTATATGCAGTATTAGGTTATTGTTTTTATATGAAAGCTATCATTATGAGATTGTTTTTCTATAAAAGCCTTGCTATAATGAATCAAAATATATTGTAGTTAATTAGAGAGGATATAATTATGATTATTACTACAACTATGCATATTGAAAACAAACCTGTACAAGAGTACAAAGGTATCGTATTTGGTGAGGTCGTAGAAGGCCGTAACTTTGTAAAAGATTTTATGTCTGGTATTCGTGACATCGTTGGTGGCCGCAGCGGAAGCTATGAAGATTCCTTAATGAGCGCACGCCAAGCAGCAATTGATGAAATGGCAAAACGAGCTAGCAAAATCGGCGCTAACGCCGTTATTGGCGTATCATTCCAATACAGCACAGTAGGGGCACAAAATGGCATGCTTATGGTGACATGTAATGGGACGGCCGTTGTAATTTAATGAGAATTGATAGATGGGACCACTTGTTTCATTCCACCGGCCGGGTCTGACTACGCCCTTCGGGCTCCGCAGGGCCAAAGTCATGAAACAAGTGGCCCCATCTATTTTCTATTAAATACAATCGGCTAAATGAAAAAAAGTCGTTCGGAAACACTACTTATCTTATTTTGCTTAAAACTTCCACCGGCAGGTTTAGATGAGAAAAAGGCAGCAGGTTTTGAAATCTGCTGCCTTTTAGTATTCAATGATGGGGCTCTTAAAAAATTAGAACAGGCGTGTACTAATTTAAGAAAGGTATGTATGGTGCTTCTAAGAAATAGAACAGGCGTGTACTAATTTAAGAAAGGTGTGTATGGTGCTTTTTAGAAATAGAACAGGCGTGTACTAATTTAAAAAAGTATGTATGGTGCTCTTAAAAAATAGAACAGGCCTGTTCTATTTTAAAATAGGGATATGTATGTAAGGCAATATAAAACAGCAGGGCTGCCACCCTGCTGTTTTTTCTTTGTTGCGTGAATACATTGCAACTTATTTATTTCCCTTGTCAAAGTTATATTAACATTATCAGAATTAGTAGTCAATCAATTATTAGATTATAATAGATATCTATTATATATTACTTATTTAACCTTATACCATGTTGCGTACATAACTGGTAGTACGATGAGTGTTAGTATGGTTGCTACGAGTAGACCGCCGCTGAATGCGATGGCGAGTGGGCTCCAGAATACGGATCCCATGAGTGGTATCATACCAAGGATGGCCGCGATGGCGGTTAGCATGATTGGTCTGAAACGCAATGTAGCGGAGTTGATGATGGCTTCGCGGGCAGATTGTCCTTCGGCGCGGTGAATTTCGATTTGGTCCAACAGGATGATGGAGTTACGAATAATCATGCCGGAGAGGGCAATGATGCCGAGTATGGCCATAAATCCAAGTGGTGTACGCGTAATATTTAAGGCCAGTACAACACCGATGAGTCCAAGCGGGGCGGTAAATAGGGCCATAAACATAAGGGCAATTCTCTTTAATTGGAACATGAGAATCGTCATGATCGCAAAGAGCATGATTGGCATTGGCACGAGCAATTTTTGTACAGCAGTGACGCTCTTTTCAGCAGAACCATCGAGATCAATAGTATAGCCAGTTGGTAAGTCTTGACGATATTCAGCAAGTTTATTGTAAATTTCTTTCGTCTTAGCATTGCCGAGCACGCCAGGTCCTACATTAGCATGAATGCTAATGGTTGGCATCATGTTGCGGTGCCAAATAATGCCTTCCTCTTGGCTCATAGAAATCGTTGCGATTTGGCTGAGCGGTACATAGGAACCATTTCCTGTTTGGATTGGTAATGATGAAAGTGCCGCCAAGTTGTGGTTTTCATTGCCGCTTAATCTGAAAGTAACAGGAATGGTTTGGTTTCCTTCGTAGTATTCACCGGATTTTGTACCGGATAATAAACTTTGTAGATGAAGCGATACGGCATAACTATTAATGCCTAGCATACGCGCTTTATCTGGGTCAATGTGGATTTGAGCAACTGGCTCTGTATCCGGCCAATCGAAGGCGATATTATGTAAATCTTTATCCTCCTGCATCTTGGCTTTCACATCGTTTGCAATCGTTTTAACCTCAGACGCATCAGGACCTGATACGCGGAGCATAACAGGGTATTTGGATGGAGGTCCGATTTGGACGAATTGCATATTGATGAGCGCCGATGGATATTGATCGTTTAATTGATCTTGCAAATCCTTGAACAACGCATCTCGATCCTCTAGGGATTTTGTAACGATGATGGTTTGCATGAAATTAGCACGCGGCAATTCCGGTTCTAAGGTCAATACAAAACGCGGCGACCCTTCGCCTACATAAGTGGTGAAATGATCAATATGTTCGTTATCCTTTAACAAAGCATCCAATGATTTAGCTTGGCTTTGGGTATAATCGATGGACGAGCTTTGAGGAAATTGCATGGATACGATGATTTCATTCCGTGTCGACGATGGAAAAAATTCCTGTTTGATGAGCGGGAATGAAAGCAGGGATAGGATGAAAGCCCCTAATGTTAGGAGTAATACGGCCTTATGATGTCCTAGTGCCCAGTGAAGGAGGCTTTCAAAACGAGCATAAAAAACGGTTTTCAGACGATGCATGATATGATCGCGACGAGTCCATTCCGACTCGGGTTTCTCGGCCTTATTTTCGATAATCTTATAGCCCAAGACCGGACTGACAAGAACGGACGCAATCCAGGATAGGATGAGGGCCATAAAGACAACGATGGACAGGGATTTCGTGAATTCCGCAACCATGCCCTCCGCCAAGGTGAGAGGCAAGAACCCAGCACAGGTAATGAGCGTGCCGGACAGCATCGGAAAGGCCGTTGATTCGTAGGCGAACGTAGCAGCGCGCCAGTGGTTAAAGCCCTCTTCGAGCTTAACGCTCATCATTTCTACGACGATGATGGCGTCATCAACGAGCAGGCCTAGGGCTAGGATGAGGGCGCCAAGGCTAACCTTATGCAAATAAATGCCATTTTCATACATCAGTACGAAGGTAGTAGACACGACGACCGGAATGGTAAGGGCCACCACGATACCCGTACGGATGCCGAGGGATGCAAAGCTGACGAGCAATACGATGGCGATGGCTTCGAATAAAGATTGGGAGAAATCGCCGATGGATTCCTTAACAATGTGCGGCTGATTCGACACTTGGTCGAGGCTTAAACCTGCAGGAATCATCGTTTTTAGCTCTTTCAGTTTCGTATCAATAGCCTTGCCAAACTCGATGTTATTCGCACCAGCATCCATGGAAATGGCGATGCCAATGGCCGGCTTGCCTTCATAGTAGAACTGAGGACTAGATGGGTCCTTATAGGTCATCGTTACGTCCGCAATATCGCCGAGGCGAATCGTTTGGTTATTGATGCGAACTGGCATATTTTTGACATCATCGACGCTATCAAAGACGCCGTTGATGCGTAAATATACATTATTTGTATCCGTATTGACCATGCCCGCTGGCACCATGGCGCTTTGCTGTTTGAGGGCCGTCAATAATTGTTGGGTGCTCACCTGGTACGATGCGAGCTTTTCCTTGTTAATCGTTACATCTAAGGACTTTTCTTGCACCCCGATGAGGGTAATCTTTTTAACGTTCGGAACGGATAAGAGTTGCCGTTTTAAATTTTCCGCCTGTTGTCGTTTTTCTTCGTACGAGAATTCGTCACCTGAAAGTGCGTAAATGGTGCCATATACATCATCGAATCGATCGTTGATAGATGGGCCTTGTACACCGGATGGCAAAGATTTCCATTCGTCATTGATCATATTCCGCGCTTCTTCCCAAGCGGGACGAATCTTGTTCGATGGCAAATCTTCTTTCAGATTGATATAAATGACAGATTTGCTACCGTCTGTGAAAGATTTCGTATAATCTACACCCGGCAAATCTCGTAGCTTTTCTTCGAGCTTGTCCGTTACTTGATCTGACATTTGTTGCGGTGAAGCACCAGGCCATGAGACGCCCACAACCATGGTACGCATCGTAAAGTCTGGGTCTTCCATACGTCCCATGTGGGTGAACGAGAATATACCAAAGGTGAGGAGTACAGCAATGAAGTAGTAGATAATGGATTTATGGCGTAACGCCCAATCGGCTAAGTTAAACTTCTTCATTTATGCACCGCCGTTCCTTCTTGTAATTGTTGGGTTCCTGCGGTGATGACGATATCCCCTTTAGCGAGGCCATTTTTAACAATGACCGAATTATTACCAAATTCGCCAGTTTGAATAGGAACGAGATGTGCTTTGTTGTCTCGAATGACATAGACTGCGTTATTACCTTGTTTGTCTTTCACCAACGCCGTCAACGGTATGGAGATATCCGTTGTATCCGTTTGATTGAGGATGGCATTGATAGTCATACCGAGTTGCACCTCTTTTGGAGGGTTTTGCAAGGTAATTTTGACCATATACGTCCGCGCTACAGGGTCTGGAACCGGTGAAATTTCACGAACAATACCTTGTACTTTCACATCAGGCAAAGCCCAAAATGTGATGGTCGCCGTGCTACCAGGATGAATTTTGCTCATTTCCTGTTCTGGCAAAGCGATGACCGCCTCAGGTTCGTGACCGGCCGCCAAGGTACCAATAGCTTGGCCTGCTGCCACGACCTGACCGACCTCGACATTGAGAGCCGTAATAATACCGCTGTCTGGAGCAATCAAAGTAGTATAACTATTTTGATTGTTACTCAAATTGAGACCTGCTTGGGCCTGTTGCAACTGAGCTTTCGCCGCATTCAGTTGATTTTCAGCCTGATCCAATTGCAATTTGCTGATAGCCTGCTCAGCGTACAAAGCGCGGTATCTTTCAGCATTCGTACTAGCTAAATCATAAGCCGATTGCGCCGCTGTAACAGCACCTTGCGCATTTTGCACCTGACTCGCCGTATCAGCGCCATTAATCTGAGCAATTACCTGACCGGCCTGCACAGCAGTGCCCACACTGACAAACTTATTAATCACGCGGCCGCCCACCTGGAATGCCAGATTCGTTTCCGTCCGATTCTTGATGGTTCCCGAATACCCAGCACTCGTTGTTCCAGCCTCTTCGCCAATCGTAATCGTCCGTACCTTGAGACTCGTATCATGATCATCTTGATTCGACCCACAACCGCCGATGATGAGTGCACTCATCAACAGAGCCGTGGTCAAACCTAATACACTACGATTCATAATCCTCTCCTTCACACACGTAATAAAGATTATTGTAAAAGCAATAACTACTATGCAATATATATTTTATACAATTAAATAATACTATATATTAGATAAAAATTCTATAAGGATATTAATTATATTAGAAAATATATATGTTAATTAACTACAAATAATTAACTACAAAGGTGTACCTTATCCCAAAGCCGACACGCTACTGCGCTTCGCGGAGCCCGAAGTCGTTTTGGGACAAGGTACACCTTTTTTACTGTAGATATGAATTAGCTAATTCATTAACATATATATTTTCTAATATTAGGAGGAGGGGACATTCGGGGAGAAATTTAGGTTATGTGAATACAGTAGAAATGAAAATTTGAGCACGTAGGATCATAGGATATTAGTAATAAAAAATAGACTTCCAAAAACGACTTTGGCCCTGCGGAGGCCGTAGGCCGGAGTCAGACCCGGCCGGTGGAGTTTTTGGGAGTCTATTTTTTTATATTAGTATTTATGACAATACGTGCTCTAAATTTTATTCTTCTGTTTGTTCCACAACTGGTTCAACATAACTAACCAAAATTTTGTCTATCCGTGTATTATCCATGTCCACGATTTCGAATGTGTATCCGTCCCAGGTGGTTTTGTCGCCTTCGCGTGGGATTCTACCGAATAGAAGGTTCATAAGGCCGCCCAGTGTTTTGTAGAGATCGTCTTCTTCGCGTGGTAGTTCTTTGACAATGTGGAAGAATTCTTTGAATTCGTCTACGTCGAGTAGACCGTCTACGAGCCATGTGCCGTCTTCGCGTTCGACGATGCGGTTTTCTTCTTCTTGGCGCTCTTCTTCGCCGGATGGCATGAGACCTACGATTTCTTCCATGATGTCGTGCAAGGTAACGAGGCCGCTAAAGCCACCATATTCGTCGAGGACGATGGTTTCGTGAACGCCTTCGTTACGCAATGTGTTGAGTAATTTCATAAGAGAAATGGACTCAGGTACGAGCAATGGTTCTTTCAAGCAAGAATGGATGACATGATGCAATGATTTTTCGCCTTGTAAGCATTGGACCATCACATCGGTTACATTGACTACGCCGCGCAATTCGTCGAGCGAGTCTTCACCTACTGGAATGCGGTATTGGTTCGCCGTTTTTAGGACCTCCATGATTTCTTCTTCGGACGAGTTTAAATCAATCCATTTGAGTTGCGTCCGCGGTGTCATGACGTCGCCTGCGTTCATATCTGCTAGGTGGAAAATATTTTCTACGAGGATTGGTTCCTCTTCTTCAAAGGCCCCCATGGCTACGCCTTCGGTGAGCATTTTGTTAATTTCCGACTCTGTTACAGGCGCTTCTTCTTTCACAGTGACGCCCAATATTTTCAATAGAAAATCGGTGGACACGCCGAGGAACAGTACGATTGGTTTTAATGCTTGTGAAAGCCAGTAAATTGGCTTGGAAACAACAACGGCAATGGCCTCAGGGCTGTTGATGGCTAGGCGTTTTGGCACTAATTCACCGATAACAAGGGATAAATAGGTGATGATAGAAACAATTAAGAAGGAACTGATAGAAGCCGCATAAGGAGCGATACTAGGGAAGGCTTTCACCAATACGTCAGCTAATGGTGCGGAAAAGGTGGCACCGGAATACAAACCGGTCAAAATGCCGACGAGAGTGATACCGATTTGGATGGTAGAGAACATCTCGTTAGGATTCTCCGCCAACTCAAAGGCCTTCTTGGCGCGCTCATTGCCAGACTCGGCCATCTCCTCGAGGCGACGCTTCTTGGCATTGACGATGGCGAGCTCGGTCATAGAAAAAATGCCGTTCGCGATGATTAAAATGACGATAATTATAAAATCTAAGGTCAGATCACTGTCCATGTAAGTAAATACTCCTTTTTAAATAATTCTACACATGAGAAAAATTGAAATATTACTCTTTAGTATATCATATTCGAATCATATATGGTAAATAGCACAATAGCACAAAAAAAGGAGGGTGGACACCCTCCTCTTTTGTTTTGCGTGCATTAAAATGTTTGCAAAATACTTATTTCCTTTAACTATTATTATATATTATCTACTATTTGTAAATAGTGTTGTATACTATAGGTGTTACTGCCCCATACTGGTAACAGAAAGGGGGTGAAAACGTGTTTGACGTATTGGTTTCTTTAATTGTATCCATCGTAGCAGGTGTAACTTGTCACTACATCTGCAAGTGGCTAGATGGATATTTCCGTCAGTAACTAGCACAAAAAAAGGAGGGTGGCACCCCTCCTTTTTTGTTTGCGTGAAAACGTGTCACACATTGGTTTCCTTTGTCACTTATTATATTACACAATTTACTATTATTTGTAAATGGTCAGTGATTGTTATAAAAAAGCAGGGCGGCAACCCTGCTTTTTCATTTTGCGTGCAACATATTGAACGCATTAACTTCCTTGCCATATACTACATGATTATCTAATGTTTGTAAATGATGCCATCTATGTATACAATGATTCATAAGAACATTAATAAAACTATAATATACATGTATATAAGCGATAGGGGATATTTTATGATGACAAGCGAACAGGAATGGGAACAAGTGTTACAGATTAAAACCACAGGCCGTGATGATAGCCGTTCGGATTCAGAGCATCATCCATATGAGCCAACGGATTATTGTGTTCTTGAACGCCTTGCTAATAGTGGTTATATTACGAAACAAAATACCCTTATTGATTATGGTAGTGGCAAGGGCCGGGTCAGCATATTTATGGCGAATCAGACGCGGTGCCATTCTATCGGTATCGAATACGATGAACGTTTGTATGAACGTGCAGTTATAAATGGTGAAAGTCCAGCTGCCAAAAATCGCGTATCCTTTGTCCTCGGCGATGCAGCCACCTTTACATTACCAGATAATGCAGATCGATGCTTTTTCTTTAACCCCTTTGCACTGCATACCATTAAACGTGTACTAGGTAATATATTTGATTCTCTATATCATCACCCAAGAGAAATTTTACTATTCTTCTACTATGTTAACGAAGAAGTAGAAAACTTCCTAAATAACCACGTGCGCCTCGAAGAAGAAGAAATAATACAATGCGGTGATTTATTTCAAGAAACTGATAAAAAAGAACGCATATTGGTATATAGGGTGAATATGTTTTAGTAAATTGATTCATCTAAAAAAATAGCAGGGCTGCCACCCTGCTATTTTTTCGTATGAAAACATTGCCTCATACTAATTTCCTTTGTTAATCAGAATAGCATGATATAAAAGGATAGTCAAATTTTGCGTACTTTCACCAAAACACGCAGAAAATCCGCATATTTTCTGATATAATAATAGATTAGAGAGTATAAAAATTTATTTTTTCTATTCACCATGGTATGTATTGATTCGTAATGATTAATCATAGTGATTAGGGCTGAGTATATACCATAAAGGAGGAACGTATGGAACGCGTGTCAGCAAGTCTTATTGAAGAAATTCGCAGTGCCTTAGTAGAGCGTTATAATCGCGATCAAGAGATTCAGCAAATGATTGAAGAAATCGGCGCAGAAGAAGGTCTTAATGAAAAAGAACTGTTTGTTATTCACCAAGCCTATTTAGAGGTTAAGGAACGCATGCAGTATACGGCGAATTTGATGGAATTGTGGAATCAAATTGAGGCTGTTCAGGACCGCATGGGTATGCTTAATTCTTATGAAAGCTTGGAACGCGATTTATTTGGCGATGTTCTTTCCTTTGATAAACCAATGGGTTATGGTGCGTCGAATCAAGACAACTTAGACTATGCGATGGAGCAAGTTAAGTTACACGATGTAGATCATGACATCGAAGATATCGACCTTTCTAAGGAATATCCTATCGATAATCAAGATGCTGTTTATTTTAATGAGCATTCAGCCAATAAGAAAACTACATCTAATCGTGATGACATCAATGACGATGACTTTGATGACGATGAGGACGATTTTGATGATGAAAGCGTATTAGACAGAGATGTTCGCACGTCTTTAGATCCTTATGATATGGTAAATTCCTTGTTGTACTCCAAACAATCTGGTGATGATACAACTAAAACCAAACAACAAAAGGAAATCGATAAGCTTATCAAAAAACAACTGAAACGCGTGGAAGAAGAATGGGCGAAGCTTTCAGGAAAAAACGCTAAAAAAGATAAGAAAAAGAAAGATAAAAAGAAAGACAAAGATACAAAGAAGGATAAAAAAGACAAGCAGTCTAAGAAAGAGTCCGAATTAGTAAAGGAATCGAAGAAGTCCAAGAAGGACAAAGAGTCCAAAAAGAGTAAGAAGGACAAGGATTCTAAAAAAGATAAGAAAAATAAGGATGCTAAGAAGGATAAAAAGGCTAAGAAATTAGAGAAAGCCTTGAAAAAAGAATCCAAAAAGTCCACAAAAAAGGACTAACCGTAGATTTCGTAGATGACCACGGCCAGAAAGCTACGGATAAGGGCTGTGGAAAATGCAAGCGGTGCAAAGGACCGCGGTGTAGGAAATATAGTATATAAAGTTGGGGAATGGTATGAATCGTTGGTTGAACTGGATAAAAGGCATTCAACAGGAATTAAAAGCATTTTTGTTCTTTTCTATCTTGTTTACGCTCTTTAGAATCGTATTTTTAATTATATTTCAATCTCAATTAGATACGACTACAATGGACAGTATTTTAATGTCTTTATGGCTTGGTTTTCGGTTGAGTTTGAAGACTGTTGGATCGATTGTCCTTGTAAGTTTGCTATTTGCTACATTGCCATCTATAGTGTGGCCGAAATGGAAGGCCCAAGGTGTGCGCAAGGTTTGGTATGGATTTGTTACCATCTTCTTTACATTGCTCTTTATGGGGCGTATCCCGTTTTATACCATATTTAACTCCTCTTACAATGCGATGCTTATCAATGGCAAACATGATGATATTCATGCCATTATCAATACGGCTATCAATGAATACCATGGTATACCATATTTAATTGGTGGCATTGCGCTTAGTATTGTTTTTAGTTGGCTTTTAGTGAAAGTACTAAATACCAACACATATGAATGGGCACCTAGCACTAAGCGTAATAAGTGGATCACTGGTATTCTAAGTTTTGTTGGATTTGGTGTACTATTCGTATTTTTCCGCTTTGGAGGAGCTTTTGGGTACACGAATTCCATTAACTGGGAAAGCGCAGCGCGTCTTAATTCTAATCTGTTAAATGAAACGATTTTGGATGATGCACAAGCATTATACCGTGTGAAATCCATTGCTAAACGGACTTCAGAATTAGAGGATATTCATTTAACGCCTGCTGAGTTACATGAAAAAATACAATCCATTGGCGGTAATCCTAATAGTACACGATTTGATGAAGCTTTCACAAAAACGATAACAACAGAGCGATTACAACAACAACCGCAATCTATTAATATCATTCTCGGTGAATCTTATGGTTTATGGCCGTTCCTTGCTGAATTTAACGAACCTGGTGCTTATCTTGTAGAGCAAGGTCGTAAATACGCAGGCAGTCCTCAGGCGATGGGTACGCAAATGGCCTTGGCCCAAGGAACGGGTACGATGCCAGCCATTATCGGGTTATTGACGGGCATGCCGGATACGGGGATGTATCCAAACTATAGCGTAGGCATGTTACAAGAACCGTATGGCCTCGGTATTGGACCGGTTATGAAAAAACTAGGTTATAAGACCGTATTTTGGTATGGCGGTTTTAGTACTTGGCAAAATGTTAAGAACTTTGCCTTAGAACAAGGTTTTGATGAATTCCACGATGCATCTGAAATGCCGAGTAACGAAACAAATGCTTGGGGCGTAGCCGATGGAGATATGTTCAAGGCTATCAATGCATACATGGACAAACATCGTGGCGAAAAGATCATCAATGTCATCATGACTACGTCGAATCATCCTCCATATAGTGTGAATGTGGCGAAGGAAGGCTATGATGCGGATAAGGTTCGTAAGAACTTGCCAGATTCCATTGCCAATACGGATAAGCAAATTAACGAAATGGGCCATATATGGTATGCAGACCATGTGATGGGTGAATTTATTAGCAAAGAGGAACAATCTGATCCAACTTCATTATTTGTTATCACTGGTGATCACAGTGAACGCTTTACCTTTGCTCATGAGAAAGGTCCTAAGGTAGCATCCACGATTCCGATTATTTTCTATGGACAAGGCATCAAAAAAGAATGGCTTTCACCAGACGCATTCGGCATGAGCATCCAAATCATTCCGACCTTGGCGGAACTCGTAGGTCGCACAGGGCAAACCTATGAGGCTATGGTACCGAGTCTATTTAATCAAGGGCCGTTCGTATTCAATCACCGCTTGTGGATGGATAAGACTGGCATATATGTAGAAGATGAGAAAATGCCGCAAGCATATGCTAACTCCATGAAAACCATGCGAGAATTAACGGCTTGGCGATTAAAAAATGGGGATAGTATCCAATAGGGGAGACATACATGGCAACAGTAACGGTCATTATTTTGGCTAAAAATGAAGAACAACATATGAAAGACTGT